>OCVR010000042.1_pt1 | contig 93860 bp, 83 predicted proteins | sample 1539091 | NCBI WGS metagenome assembly OCVR01 (sample SAMEA3355530, study PRJEB22509) | marine metagenome | biome: marine; feature: coastal ocean; material: water | place: USA | collected 2010-08-07 | depth 16 m | reverse complement strand
CGGTGAAAAGCTGTTCGACGCTTGCGGTGTCGCTTGAGGGCGCAGAGGTCACCACGATCGAAGGCCTCGCCAACGGCGAGTTGCACCCGATGCAGGTGGCGTTCAACGACAACCATGGTTTGCAATGTGGTTTTTGCACCCCGGGCATGATCATGACCGGGGTCGATATGGTCAACCGCTACAAGACGGAGGGCACTGAACTGACCTCTGAGGCGATCCGAGCCGAGTTAGAGGGCAATATTTGCCGCTGCACGGGGTATCACAATATAGTCAAATCGATCGAAGACGCCGCGGCGAAAATGTGATCGAATAAGGGAGGTTACGCAATGAGTACAGGTATTGGAGACGCGGTTAAGCGCAAAGAAGACAAGCGATTTACCACTGGAAAAGGTAAATACACAGATGATGTTCGCAACGATAATCAGGCCTATGCGGCTTTCGTGCGCAGCCCCCATGCCCATGCGCGGGTAACGGGCATAGACGCCAGCGCGGCGCTGGCGATGGACGGTGTGATCGATGTTTTAAACGGTGCACAACTGACCGGCGACGGCATCGGTAACATCATCTGCGGCTGGGCAGTTACATCGAAAGATGGCAGCCCGATGAATATGGGGGCTTGGTCGGCGCTTGCGACCGAAAAAGTGCGCTATGTGGGTGATGCGGTGGCGGTGGTGATTGCCGAAACCCAGGCGCTTGCGCGGATTGCTGCCGAAGCGGTAGAGGTCAGTTATGAACAGCTTTCTGTGGCTGCCAGTATTGCCGCTGCAATGGAGGACGACGCTCCAGAAATTCATGAAAACGCACCGGGGAACCTGATCTATGATTGGGAAATCGGTGACGAGGCGGCAACCGATGCTGGCCTTGCGGGGGCAGCGCATGTCACCACGCTGGATGTCATCAACAACCGGCTGTCGCCGAATCCCATGGAACCGCGCTCGGCGGTGGCGACCTATGACGACAGCGAAGAGCAATATACACTGTATACTACCAGCCAGAACCCGCATGTCGCGCGTCTGGTGCTGTCGGCGTTCTATAACGTGGCGCCAGAGCATAAGTTAAGGGTTATCGCGCCCGATGTCGGGGGTGGTTTTGGGGCGAAAATCTATATCTATCCCGAAGAGATCACCTGCCTTTGGGCGTCGATGAAGACCAATCGCTCGGTCAAATGGACTTCGGACCGCAGTGAGGCGTTCCTAACTGATGCGCATGGTCGCGATCATGTTACCACGGCCAAGATGGGGTTTGACAGCAGTGGCAAAATCGTAGGTTTCAAAGTCGATACGCTGGCCAATCTGGGCGCCTACATGTCGCTGTTCTCCAGCTCGGTGCCAACCTATCTCTATGCGCCATTGCTGTCGGGACAGTATAATATCGACAATATTCACTGTAATGTGCGGGCCTATTACAGCAATACGGTGCCCGTGGATGCGTATCGCGGTGCGGGACGGCCGGAAGCCACCTATTTGGTGGAGCGGATGATGGAGACAGCCGCGCGGGAAATGGGGATGGACCCAGCAGAATTGCGCCGTCGTAATTTCATCCAGAGCTTTCCGCACGCGACCCCGGTGCTGATGGAATACGACGCTGGCGATTTCCCGACCATTTTGAAAATGGCGCAGAGCTCGGCAGACGTTGCGGGCTTTCCGGCGCGCAGAGCCGAGGCGGCGGCGCGTGGTAAATTGCGTGGCATCGGCTATTCCACCTTTATCGAGGCTTGCGGTATCGCGCCGTCGAAAGCGGTGGGATCACTTGGATGTGGTGTTGGCCTGTGGGAGTCCGCAGAAGTGCGGGTGAACCCGGTGGGATCGATCGAAATTCTCACTGGCAGCCACAGTCATGGTCAGGGCCATGAAACAACCTTTGCACAGATTGTGTCGGATCGTTTTGGTCTGCCGATTGAAAACGTCTCGATCGTCCATGGCGACACCGACAAGGTGCAGTTCGGCATGGGCACCTATGGCTCTCGCTCGGGTCCGGTTGGGATGACGGCTGTGGTAAAGGCGATGGATAAGGTCGAGGCCAAGGTCAAGAAGATCGCGGCGCATGCTCTGGAAGCCTCAGAAGATGATATCGTCATCGAAGGCGGCGAGGTTAAAGTCACCGGCACCGATAAGTCGATGGCTTGGCACGAAGTCGGGCTGGCGGCCTATATCGCGCATAATTTGCCCGAAGGCATGGAGCCGGGTCTGAAAGAGACAGCCTTCTTTGACCCGGTCAATTTCTCGTTCCCGTCCGGGGCGTTCATCTGTGAGGTCGAAGTTGATCCCGATACGGGTCATACAGAGATCGTGCAATTTACCTCGGCCGATGATTTCGGCACGATCATCAACCCGATGGTGGTCGAAGGCCAGGTCCATGGTGGGGTGGCCCAAGGTATTGGTCAGGCGATGCTGGAACATGTGATCTATGATGAGGCCGGCCAATTGTTGACCGGGTCCTATATGGATTACACCATGCCTCGGGCTGCAGATCTGCCGTTTTACGACGTCAGTCACCATTCAACCCCAAGCCCGAATAATCCACTTGGCATCAAGGGCTGTGGTGAGGCGGGGGCCATCGGCGCGCCACCGGCGGTTATCAACGCAATCACCGACGCGATTGGCAGCAATGATCTTGAAATGCCGGCCACGCCTCAGGCGGTTTGGCGGGCGATACAAGCCAACTCATCGCCGTTGGCGGCAGAATAGGGAGGACGATCAAATGTATCCGACAAAATATCACAAACCTGCCTCGATATCAGAGGCCGTTGCGGCGCTGTCCAGCGGCGAGGACGCCATGCTCTTGGCTGGTGGCCAAACCCTGATTGGCACCATGAAAAATCACCTGGCTGCACCGAGTGATCTGGTGGATATCCGCCAGATTGACGGCATGTCAGGGGTAACGTCTGAAGGCGATACCCTGCGGATCGGTGCGGCCACTACCCATTCTGAGGTGGCGGCGAATGCCGAGGTTAAACGGCTTTGTCCGGCGCTTGCGGCGCTGGCAAGCGGGATCGGGGATCCGGCGGTACGTCACATGGGCACCATCGGTGGCTCGATCGCCAATAATGATCCTGCGGCAGACTATCCCGCCGGACTTTTGGCGCTGGGGGCAACGATTGTGACCAACACGCGCGAACTTGCGGCGGATGATTTTTTCCAAGGTATGTTCTCCACTGCACTGGAAGACGGCGAGATTATCACGGCGGTCAAAGTTTCAGCGCCTGCAAAAGCGGCCTATGTCAAGTTTCCGCAACCTGCCTCGCTGTATGCGATGGTGGGGGTATTTGTGGCCGATGGCGCCGCAGGCACGCGGGTGGCTGTGACCGGCGCCGGTGAGGATGGTGTGTTCCGCCATACTGCGATGGAGACAGCTCTGGGCGCCGATTGGGACTCGGGCGCGCTCGACGGGGTTCAAGTTGGGTCGGACGGCTTGCTGTCTGACCTGCATTGTGCGGCCGATTATCGGGCCAGTCTTATAAAAACAATCGCCAAGCGCGCGGTTGCGGCCGCTTAATCTTTCAGAGATTATCGCCTTTATTCCACCGCCCCGGATAAAACTGGGGCGGTATTTTTGTTGCAAGGCTCTGCTTTGACTTTCGTAAAGGCGTCATCGTCCAACAGCCCTCATTATCAGATAGGTCTGCAAAGTTTCATGCCCTGCGTCGGCGCCGGCGCGGTGCACCATCTGTGCCGTCTCGCCCGCCAGTGTTGAATGAAACATCGGGCAGGGTGACAATTTTTGACAGTTCGGGAAACGGGTCAGTTTTATGAGGGATCGCATTTGCCGCGACAAAGTGATCCTGAAACTTGGGTTCGATCGCGGTCTCAACCTTGGTTATCTGGCGCACGGTTTGTTCGATCTCGGCGCGGGCGGTGATGTTGCACAGCGCTATCCGTGCGCCCGTACCGGCCGCATTGCCCGCCGAGGTGACCTTGTCCAGCGGCACGTCGGGGATCATCCCCAGAACCATCGCGTGTTTGGCCGAAATATGTGCCCCGAACGCGCCGGCCAGAACAACCCTGTCCACCCTGTCGACGGCCATTTCGTCCATCAGCAGGCGGGCTCCGGCGTAGAGTGCGGATTTCGCCAACTGGATCGCGCGAATATCCCCTTGAGTGACGGTGATCCTTGGGCCGCCCTCGGCGCTGGCGTCATGGATAAGATAGGCATGGGTGCGGCCCTCGGGCACCGCGCGACGTGTACCGGTTGCCTCGGCCGAGCCAATCAGACCGGACGCATCCATCAAACCCGCCATGCGCATCTCAGCCACGGCTTCGATGATGCCCGATCCGCAGATGCCGGTGATGCCAGAGGTTGCGGTCGCTGCGTCAAACCCGTCTTCATCAGACCACAAATTGCAGCCAATCACCCGAAACCGCGGCTCTTTACTGACTGGATTGATTTCAATCTTTTCAATCGCGCCGGGTGCGGCCCGTTGACCCGAACTGATCTGGGCACCTTCAAAAGCCGGTCCGGTGGGTGACGAACACGCCAAAACCCGGCTGGTATTGCCCAGCAGGATTTCGGCGTTTGTGCCGACATCGACCACCAGCACCAGATCTTTTGATTTGCCCGGCTCTTCAGAGAGAGCGACCGCGGCTGCATCGGCCCCGACATGGCCGGCAATACAAGGCAGGATATAGCATTCGGCGCGGCGGTTTAGGGCGCTCAGTTGCAGCTCATGCGCCGGTAGCCGCAGAGAATCTGAGGTCGCCAGTGCGAAGGGGGCCTGACCCAATTCGACCGGATCAATGCCCAGCAGTAGGTGATGCATGACCGGGTTACACACAAAGACAACTTCCAAAATCAGCGCCGGATCAATCGCGGCGTCAATGGCGATCTTCTGGGTTAATTCATTGATTGCCTCACGCACAGCACTGGTCATTTCAGCGTCGCCCCCGGGGTTCATCATCACATAGCTGACCCGGCTCATCAGGTCTTCGCCAAAGCGAATCTGCGGGTTCATGATCCCGGAGGATGCGACCGCCTCACCGGTTTCGAGATGGGTCAGGTGCATCGCCACCGTGGTTGAGCCCAGGTCAATTGCAAGGCCGTAAATGCCGTCTTCATGCAAGCCGGGCCAGATGTCGATCAGTTTGTGCGAGGCGCTGATATGGTCTTTATGCAGAGCCACTGTGACCTGCCATTGACCTTTGCGCAGCACCGGTTGCAATTTGCGGATGGCAGTGAGATCGGCGGTGATGTGATCGATCTCCCACTGGTTTTTCAAGGCCTGTTGCAAGCGTTCCAGATCGCCGGTGGGTTCGTGCATATCGGGTTGTTCGACCTCGACAAAATACAGCTTAGTGGCCGGGTCCATGGTGATGTCGCGCATAGTGATGGCTTTGCGGACCACTTGTTTGTGGACCTGGCTTTCGGCTGGAACATCAATGACGATATTGCCCTGCACGGTGGCCTGACAGCCCAGCCGGCGGCCGGTTTTCAACCCGCGCTTGTCATCATAACGCTGTTCGACGGCATTCCATTTAGACAGCGCATCGCAGGCGACGTTCACACCGTGCTTGGGAAACTCCCCATAGGCCGGGGTCACCTGACATTTCGAGCAGATGCCGCGTCCGCCGCAGACCGAATCCAAGTCGACGCCAAGCTGGCGCGCAGCCGTCAGTACAGGGGTGCCAACGGGAAAATGCCCACGCTTGCCAGAGGGGGTGAATACCACCAGAGGAATATCGCTCATATGTACATGCCCTAACGTCGTTTATTGAGCCCTACTATAGGCCAAAGCCGTGACCTTGAAAGACAACGAGCGGCAAATACTGGCTGGTGGGCGTCATCTTGACCCAAAACGGATCATTTGCGTATGACGATGCTGAGCGGGGATGTAAACCGGCCGATGAGCTGAATCAGGATGTCTCGCCTTAATGGTTCACTGGGCTGTTGTGCCGGGGATGTTTCACAGCATCGCTCGAACTGGGACTATTACGATGAGACCATCATATTCCGTCTGATTCATTTTCCAAAAATCTGGTTTGAAACCTCCGACTTCAGTCGGAAAAGATCCCACTGTGCGCCGCAGGCGCTCTAAACCGCCGAACCCTTCGACTTTAATCGGAGGAGCTTCAGTGGCAGCGCTATAGCGCTGCATTTAAACGACTGGCGCGTTTACTCTTGGTGCCATCACTTTTGGGCCATTAAAGTGTTGAGTTGGCTATCAAATCGGACCCTCATCGATGCGGGCCTGAAAGATAAAGCCCAAAAAATTAAGTAATATCTGAGCGGCGAGTATCTGTGTTGATCCGCTGGGATCATAATCTGGCGCCACCTCGACCAAGTCAATGCCGATGATCGGATGTGATTTTGCCACGTATTGCAACAGCTCCAACACATCGTAGTACAGAAAACCGCCGTGGCTTGGCGTGCCGGTGCCTGCGGCAATCGAGGGGCAGAATGCGTCGATATCAATGGTGACATAGACCGGCACGCCCTGTGGAATACGGGCGGCCAGTGCCTTGGCGCCCAACGCTCTGCTCTGGCGCACCGACACAATATCCGATCCCATGGCCCGGGCCGCGTCATAGCCTTCTTTGGCAGTGGAACTGACGTTGCGAATACCCACTTGCGTCAGGCCGGTCACATAGGATTTTTCTGCCGCGCGCCGCATCGGATTGCCATGGCCAAAGCGCACGCCGTGGCGTTCATCAACAAAATCCAGATGCGCATCAATTTGCAGGATGTGGAAATCCCCCTGAGCGTCAAACGCATTGATGCAAGGGATATTGACCGAATGATCGCCGCCGATGGTCACTGGCAGCGCCCCTGCTGCCAGAATAGCACGCACGCCGGTTTCGATGTTGGCGTGGCTGTTGACGGTGTTGGTATGGATAATGTCGGCATCTCCGATATCCACGATCCGCACATCCCCCGGCAGATAGATGGCATCGTCCTCGTGGTCATAGGCCCCTGCATGGCCAAAGCTGAACAGGGTCGAAGCTTCGCGCACGGCGCGCGGTCCAAAGCGCGCACCGGGCCGCCACTGGGTGCCGGCGTCGAAAGGTGCGCCCAAAATGGCAACATCGGCGTCGATCTGCGACCAATCGCTGACATAGGGTCGCTTGCCAAAGGTTGAAATCCCGACAAACGGCAAATCGAGCCGCCCATTGTCATACCCATGTGTGCTCATCTGGTATCCTTGCGTTATTGTGGCAACATTGGCGGGGAATGGCCCGCACGGCAAGCATAAATAGGGGTTTCAACCGCCGGCGTTCCATGCGATAGCAAAGCGCCAAACGCACATCCCACGGAGAATACAGATGGAGATACGCGAGGCCCTTACATTTGACGATGTTTTGTTGGTTCCCGGAGCCTCTAACGTTTTGCCTTCAACCGCTGACACCACCACCCGTGTCACGCGCTCGATCGCGCTTAACATTCCGCTGCTCAGTTCGGCGATGGATACCGTTACTGAGAGTAGGATGGCCATCTCGATGGCGCAGGCCGGCGGTATGGGGGTCATTCACCGCAATCTTAGTGTGGATGAACAGGCGCGCGAGGTGCGCCGCGTCAAACGGTTTGAGAGCGGCATCGTGTTCAACCCGATCACGCTGCGTCCCGACCAGACCCTAGCAGATGCAAAAGCCTTGCAGGATCGGTATCGCATCACCGGGTTTCCTGTGGTCGATGATAAAGGGCTGGTATTGGGCATTGTTACCAACCGAGATATGCGTTTTGCCACCAATGATAACACGCCGGTGCGAATGATGATGACTGCAAGCAACCTTGCGGTTCTCATAGAGCCGGCCGACCGCGATCGGGCCAAAAGCTTGATGGAAGAGCGTCGGATCGAAAAGCTTTTGGTCACGGATAAAGCTGGAAAGCTCACGGGGCTGTTGACCTTGCGTGATACCGAGAACGCCGTTTTGAACCCTACCGCCTGCAAAGATGAACTGGGCCGTTTGCGGGTGGCTGCGGCCTCGACGGTGGGGGATGCGGGCTTTGAACGCACTCAGGCGCTGGTTGAGGCCGGTGTCGATATGGTGGTCATCGATACGGCCCATGGTCATTCCGAAGGGGTAGCCCAGGCGGTTGAGCGGGCCAAGACCATTTCTAATCAGGTGCAGATTGTGGCCGGAAACGTGGCCACGGGCGAGGCGACGCGTGCGTTGATCGGCGCGGGTGCTGATGCGGTTAAAGTGGGTATCGGTCCGGGTTCAATTTGTACCACGCGAATGGTGGCGGGCGTCGGTGTGCCGCAACTGACTGCGGTGATGGATTGCGTGGCGGCTGCAGGAGACGTGCCGATTATTGCCGATGGCGGTATCAAGTTTTCCGGCGATTTTGCCAAGGCAATTGCCGCAGGTGCCTCTTGCGCTATGGTGGGCAGTATGATCGCGGGCACTGATGAAGCGCCCGGCGAGGTTATTTTATATCAGGGCCGTTCGTTCAAATCGTTCCGCGGCATGGGCAGCCTTGGCGCCATGGCGCGCGGGTCGGCAGACCGGTATTTTCAAAAAGATGCCGCCAGTGACAAACTGGTGCCAGAGGGTATCGAAGGGCAGGTGCCCTATAAGGGTTCAGCGGGCGCGGTGATCCACCAGTTGGTGGGGGGGCTACGGGCGGCAATGGGCTATACTGGCAATGGCACGATAGACGCGATGCGGACAAATTGCAGCTTTGTGAAAATCACCAATGCGGGGCTAAAGGAAAGCCATGTGCATGATGTGCAGATCACCCGCGAAAGTCCAAATTACAGAAATAGTTGATATTTCAACGCCTTAAACGCCAATATCTCTCATGTACTGAAAGTCCAATATGACCCCTGCTGCGCGTGTTCAGACGACAATTGAACTTTTGGATCAAATGCTGGAGGGGACTGCCCCAGAGAAAGTGTTGACGGGATGGGCCCGCAAGAGCCGGTTTGCCGGCGCGAAGGATCGCGCCGCGATCCGGTCGTTTTTCTTTGATGCCTTGCGCTGTAAACGGTCGTATGCGGCATATGGCGGGGCTCTGACCGGACGGGGGTTGATGCTGGGCCTGCTGAAAGATCAGCAGATTGACCCAAAAACGCTGTTTACCGGTCAGGGATATGGCCCCTCAGAGCTGACCCCGGACGAAGGTGTTGGCACGGTGTCACTGAGCCGCGCCGAGCAACTCGACCTGCCAGATTGGCTGTTGCCAGTGTTTGACGCCAGTCTCGGGGCTGATGCTGATGCCACTGCAATGGCGCTGCGCCACCGGGCGCCGGTCATGTTGCGGGCCAATTTGCTCAAAGGCAGCCGCGATGCGGCTCTAAAGGCGCTGGCCTTTGAACAGATCATTGCGCAGGCCCATCCTTTGGCCAGCACCGCGATTGAGGTGATCGAGGGCGGGCGCAAGGTTGCGGGAAGTGCGACATTTCAGGCGGGTTTGGTGGAACTGCAGGATGTCGCCAGTCAAGCCGTGGTCGAGACGCTTGCTCTGCGCAAAGGCCAGCGTATCCTGGATTACTGTGCCGGTGGCGGAGGTAAGGCGCTGGCGCTTGCTGCGCTCGCTGACAGTGCGGTTGACGCTTGGGATTCTGACGCTGCGCGGATGCAAGATATTGCAAAGCGTGCCGAGCGCGCTGGCGCCGATATTACATGTTTGACCGAAAAACCCAGTGGCCAATATGACATCGTTCTATGTGATGTGCCATGTTCTGGTAGCGGGGCATGGCGCCGCGCGCCCCAGGGTAAATGGCTTTTGACGTCCGAACGCTTGACCCAGTTGGGGAACGTTCAGGGCGATATTTTGCAGCAGGCGGCTCGTCTGGTGTCGCCCGGTGGGGTGTTGGTCTATACAACCTGTTCTTTGCTGGCTCAGGAAAACATGGACCAGTTGGCAAAATTCACCGAAGCCACACCCGGGTGGATTTGTGATTTTTCGCGGCAATTTTTACCCATTGAGGGCGGCGACGGCTTTTTTGTTGGACACCTTAGAAGTGTATAGATTTATCATCAATAAACTGTAAAGTTATTAACTATTAATCAACATTTTACTTTATTTATTATAGGCCACTGACAAAATTATCCGGTTTGAAATGGTCTGCGGATATCACTGATTTAGGTTGGTATTGATATAGTGTCTTGGTTTTTCATTGTTTTAAGATTTGGTCTTGTATTATTTGCCGCATTCATAAGCTTTTTGCTGATCGCTGCATTCGGCTTAGTGAGCTTGCCCCTGTCTGACTTTACTTTGCTTTTATACGGAGCTACGGCGATTTTGTTGGCATGTGTGGCTGGGCTGCAATTGTATTTGCTGCAGCAGCTCAGGTCGGCAACCCAAGCAGATGTGTTTCTCAAGAATCTCCTGCAAGCAGATCCGTTATCAGCTATTATGACAGACGGTTCGGGATGTGTGACGTGGTCGAATGCCGCCGCACATGCTTTTTTCAAGCGTGAAATACAGAGCGGTGTCAGCGTTGCACTTCTGTTTGAAAATGTGGTGATAGACGCCGATTCCAGCGTTGCGCGCCTGCTTCGGCAAGCCTCAGAGGCTAAATCGGTCTGTTCTGATATGATTGAAGGGCCTGATCAGTGTCGTCTGACTGTACAACGCTGCGGTCAGGACAGTTTTTTGTGGCGGTTACAGGATCGTGACAGAGTAACGGAAATGAACTATTTTATCAAAAAAATGGTGGTGCCGGCGATAATTGTCGAGCAATCAGATTCCCGCCTTATAGCCGTCAACTCTGCCGCACAGAACCTCATACCAAAAGGTATTCAGTATTTGCCGGACCTTTTCGCGACACGGCAAGCCAAGTTTGGCTCAGTTTCAACGTTGTTGACCGAGGACGGGCCATGCGAAATGTGCGCGATAAATGTGGCGTGTGACGATACCACCATGGCTGTGATATTTGCGGCGTGTCCACAACACTCGACCGACGATCTAACCAATGATAAGAGCTTTCATAAAATGCCTGTGCCATTGCTGAAATTGGCGATTAATGGCGATCTTTTGATGGCGAATGAGGCGGCTCTTCGCTTGTTAGACATCAACTCAGTCGAAAACCTCAATCTTCGCGACCTGATGGATGGCCTGGGTCAGTCCTTTAACGAGTGGTTGAACCGCTCTGCGTTTGGGGTGCATCATCCGAGCTCTGAATTTTTGCGCCTTAAGCGCGGTGAAACCGAAACCTTTTTGCAGGTTACGCTAAGTCGTATAATGGAAAAAGACGGGCCGCAGTTGTTTGCTGTTCTGATAGATGCCACAGCACTTAAAACGTTGGAGGGCCAGTTTGTTCAGAGCCAGAAAATGCAGGCGATTGGTCAACTTGCGGGCGGCATTGCCCATGATTTTAATAACCTTCTTACAGCCATTTCGGGGTATTGTGATCTGCTGCTTTTACGTCATGAGCCGACGGATCAGGATTTTCCAGATCTTATTGAAATCCATGAGAACGCCAATCGGGCGGCATCCTTGATTGATCAATTGCTGGCATTTTCCCGCAAACAGACGTTGCGACCGCAAACTCTTAATCTTCAGGATGTCATGTCTGATCTGACCCACCTCCTCAATCGGCTTTTGGGTGAAAAAGTCGTTTTGCATCTGCGTCAGGGGGCGATAAAATGTCATGTAAGAGCGGATAAGCGACAAGTGGAACAGGTTATTATGAACCTGGTGGTCAACGCACGCGATGCGATGCCTTCAGGCGGAGATGTCACAATCGAAACCTCCGTGTTGCGCCTGACAAAACCGCTCGAACGCGACCGAGTTATTGTTTCACGAGGAGAGTATATCTCTGTGAAAGTTATCGATCAGGGCATGGGAATCCAGCCGGATGTTTTGCCAAAAATTTTCGAGCCTTTTTATACGACAAAACCAATGGGCGAAGGGACCGGTTTGGGTCTGTCAATGGTTTACGGTATTATGAAACAAAGCGGCGGCTATGTCTTTGTGGATAGTGTTCTGGGACAGAACAGCTGTTTCACACTTTTGTTTCCCGCCCATCAAGGACCGGTCGATGACAACTATACGCTGGCGGCTCCGGTCACGAAAGAGACGCTGCCAGCGCGCGCCGAGGGCGTTATTTTATTGGTCGAGGATGAGGCGCCAGTACGCGCCTTTGCAGTTCGGGCTCTGCAGTTGCGCGGTTACACCGTGTTGGAGGCTGATGGTGGCGAGCGTGCGCTGGAAATACTGCAAGACCCTGACCTGTTGGTAGATGTTTTTGTCACGGACGTTATTATGCCAGGGCTCGATGGCCCTGCATGGGTACGCCGCGCCTTAAAAAGCAGACCCGGAACCAAGGTGATATTCATGTCAGGCTATGCCCGCAATTTTCTTGATGATGAAGCGTGCGAGACCTATCAATCAGTCTTTCTGCCCAAGCCATTTTCTTTAACCGCTTTGTCTCAGGCCGTTCAAGAGCAGTTGAGCGATGCGGCTCAGCTACCCCAAACTGTGCCATAAATCAAAGTCGGCCTGATATTTTTCTATCACTTCCTGTTCGACAGAGGCGGATAAATGCAACGGTTTTTTGGGAGAGGTATTGTGCCGTGGGATCAGTATTTTAGTTTCAAGGCGGTGTTCCAAAAATTCACGCAAGCGCGATTGGTTCTCATACCGGAAAAGATATGTGACGGGCGGTGTGCCAGCCCTTGGCGTGATAAAGCGCGCCTGACTGCCTATATGCGCATAGGCGGGCGGGGTGGCTTGCAGATAGCCTCTGGCAAAAGTGTCGAAAGTGATGTCTTGGGTTGACGTGGGTTTGCCTTTTAAAAAGGGTCTCTGGCGATACCGATACCAACTGCCCATCCATGAAATTGGCTCCCGGATCACTGCCATCGTATCCAACTGGGTGTTGCAAACGATCTCATACATCGGACGGATAAAGCGATTATAGCGGATCAGCGGTGCGTGTTTGAGCTCGGGTGGATCTTGAAGTGACAGGCTGGCGACGGGCGCCAGCGCCTGTGCATAAGCAGAGGTCCCCGTTTTGGGAATCGCAAGAAAAGCAAGTTTTTGTTTCCAAAAAATCAACATGAAGAATGTCTTTCATTGTTTAATACGCAGTGGCCATGAATAAATCACTTGTTAACAAGTTACAGTGAAAATGGCTTGAGGAAAATTTAACTTGAAATGTTCTTGTTTTGATCCTATCAAGGTGCGAGAACATTATGTGAACAAATGCAGTGATTGCCGCCCGCTTCAGGGTGTGGAATAAGGAACCAAATGTAATGGCAACGGCAGATCTTCTTTCCATGACCGATAAAAAAGACGCGAATAAACAAAAGGCTCTCGACAGTGCGCTGGCGCAGATCGAGCGGCAGTTTGGCAAGGGCTCAATTATGAAATTGGGTGGTGACAATGTCATCAAGGACGTGGAGGCAATTTCGACCGGATCCATCGGTTTGGATATCGCGCTGGGCATTGGCGGGTTGCCGAAAGGTCGCATCATAGAAGTCTACGGGCCTGAGAGTTCGGGCAAAACAACTTTGACGCTGCATTGTGTGGCTGAGGCGCAAAAAGCCGGTGGGGTCTGTGCCTTTGTTGACGCCGAACACGCGTTGGACCCGCAATACGCCCGCAAACTTGGGGTTGATCTGGATGAATTGCTCATCAGCCAGCCGGACACTGGCGAACAGGCGCTGGAAATTACTGACACGTTGGTGCGATCTGGTGCTGTGGGTGTGGTCGTTGTTGATTCGGTTGCTGCACTGACGCCAAAAAGCGAATTAGAAGGCGATATGGGCGATTCAAGCGTCGGCGTTCAAGCCCGATTGATGAGCCAGGCAATGCGCAAATTGACCGGCTCGATCTCGCGCAGCAATTGCATGGTCATCTTTATCAACCAGATCCGAATGAAAATTGGTGTGATGTTTGGAAGCCCGGAAACCACCACCGGTGGTAATGCTCTGAAATTTTATAGTTCAGTGCGACTTGATATTCGTCGCATTGGGGCGATCAAAGACCGTGACGAAATCGTGGGTAATGCAACGCGGGTCAAAGTGGTTAAAAACAAGGTAGCGTCGCCATTCAAACAGGTTGAGTTTGATATCATGTATGGTGAAGGTATCTCGAAAACGGGTGAAATTCTCGATCTAGGTGTTAAAGCCGGCGTGGTTGAGAAATCAGGCGCCTGGTATAGTTATGGCGATGAGCGGATTGGACAGGGTCGGGAAAACGCAAAAGTGTTCTTGCGGGAAAACGCCCAAACTGCTTACGAAATTGAAGATAAAATTCGGGCCGCACACGGGTTGGACTTTGATGCCCCCCCGCCGGTTTCTGAAGAGGATGTTGTGGAAAAATAGCTTCGCGCCCGTCTGAATGAGCTGTCAATGGGGCCTCGGATTGTTTGTCTGGGGCCTCTGACTTTCCAACGGTTTTAAAAATTTACGCCTTTATACTTCAAATTATCGCAACTTTGCGTTCTGGGGTGAAAGACACTTGCGCTGGACAGAGTTTTGCTTGCCCGTTACACCGGCGCAAGACATAACCTTAGCCGTAAGAAAGCCAGTATCATGCCGAGCCTTAACGATATCCGGTCAACCTTTCTCGAATACTTTCAGAAAAATGGACATCAGGTGGTCGCCAGCTCACCCCTCGTGCCGCGCAATGATCCGACCCTGATGTTTACGGCCGCCGGTATGGTGCAATTTAAAAATGTTTTCACCGGACTAGAGCACCGCGATTATAGTCGTGCGACAACCAGCCAAAAATGCGTGCGCGCCGGTGGTAAGCATAATGATCTCGATAATGTGGGCTATACCGCGCGCCACCATACATTTTTTGAAATGCTCGGAAATTTCAGTTTTGGGGATTATTTCAAAGAAGACGCTATTCCTTTTGCTTGGGATTTGATCACCAAAGAATTCGGTATTGATCGCGACAAGCTGTTGGTCACGGTCTATCACACCGATGAAGAGGCGGTGAATATCTGGAAAAAACATGCGGGTCTGTCTGATGACCGCATCATCAGGATCGCCACAGATGATAATTTTTGGTCGATGGGGGCCACTGGTCCCTGTGGTCCCTGTACGGAAATTTTCTATGATCATGGCGATCATATCTGGGGCGGCCCACCCGGCAGCCCTGATGAGGACGGCGATCGGTTTATCGAAATTTGGAACCTCGTGTTCATGCAATACGAGCGCTTTGAAGACGGGCGTCAGGAAGACCTGCCCAAGCCCTCAATCGATACTGGCATGGGCTTGGAGCGCATTGGCGCGCTGCTGCAAGGCAGCCATGACAATTATGATACCGATCTGTTCAAGGCGTTGATTGAGGCCTCGGCGCAGGCGACGGGTGTCGATCCTTACGGGGATCATAATGTACATCACAGGGTGATTGCCGATCACTTGCGGTCCACATCGTTTATGATGGCCGACGGGGTAATGCCTTCGAACGAGGGTCGTGGGTATGTCTTGCGCCGCATCATGCGGCGCGCGATGCGTCACGCCCATCTGCTGGGGGCCAAAGATCCGGTGATGCACCGGCTGGTGCCTGAACTTGTTACCCAGATGGGACAGGCTTTTCCCGAATTGGGCCAGGCCCAGGCCTTGATCGAAGACAGCCTGCTGAACGAAGAAACCCGCTTTCGGCAGACATTGGATCGAGGTTTAAAGCTTCTGGATACGGCAATGAACGATATTCCAGACGGCGCAGATTTGCCGGGCGATACAGCGTTCAAGCTCTATGACACTTTTGGTTTTCCGCTTGATTTGACTCAGGATGCGCTGCGTGAAAAGGGCCGTGCGGTCGATACCGCAGGCTTTGATCGTGCGATGGCGGCGCAAAAAGCCAAAGCCCGTGCGGCTTGGAGCGGGTCGGGCGAGGCGGCCGATGTGGCGATCTGGTTCGAGATTGCCGATGAACATGGCGCAACCGAGTTTTTGGGCTATGACACCGAGCAAGCCGAGGGCCAGATTTTGACGATGGTCAGGGATGGTAAATCCATTGACAGTGCTTCGGTCGGAGACGTGGTGCAGATTGTGCTAAACCAAACGCCCTTTTACGGAGAATCCGGCGGTCAGATTGGTGACAGCGGCATGTTGAAAACTGACAGCGGCAGCGCACGGATTACGGACACTAAAAAATCAGCTGAGGTTGTTATCCACATGGCCGAGGTGGTTGAAGGCACAGTATCATCTGCAACAGGAGCGTCGCTTGAGGTGGATGGACATCGGCGCAGCGCTATTCGGGCCAATCACTCGGCGACGCATTTGTTGCATGAGGCACTGCGCGGCGCTTTGGGAGATCACGTGGCTCAGCGCGGATCGCTGAATGCAGAAGATCGGCTGCGGTTTGATTTTAGCCATTCCAAATCCCTGACCGCGCAAGAGTTGACGCAGGTCGAAATTGAGGTGAACGACTACATCCGTCAGAACACGCTGGTTGAAACCCGGATCATGTCTCCAGATGCGGCGCGCGATTTGGGCGCGCAGGCGTTGTTTGGCGAGAAATATGGTGACGAGGTACGTGTGGTATCTATGGGCCGTCAGCCCGGTTCGGATAAAGGCAGTGATGGGGCGACCTATTCGCTGGAACTGTGCGGCGGTACCCATGTGCGCCAAACTGGTGATATCGGCATATTTGTCCTGTTAGGCGATAGTGCCAGCAGTGCAGGCGTGCGCCGGATTGAGGCGCTGACCGGTTCCGCCGGTCTTGAGCATCTGACATCCCAGAGCCAAAATTTAATGGCGGCGGCGCAGACGTTGAAAACCAGCCCGGGCGAGGTGCCTGGCCGGGTCAAATCATTGTTGGAAGAGCGCAAGGCGCTTAATAATGAAATCGCGCAATTGCGTCGAGAGTTGGCAATGGGCGGCGGCGCTGGGACGGCGGGCGATATGGCCCCGAAAGACATAAACGGCGTTTCGTTCTTGGCCCAAGTATTGACCGGGGTGTCTGGCAAGGATTTGCCGGCGCTGATTGACGAGCATAAGTCGCGCATGGGTTCGGGCGCGGTGCTGGTGATTGCCGATACGGGCGGCAAGGCGGCGGTTGCGGCCGGTGTGACGCAGGATTTGACTGCAGTGGTGTCCGCAGTTGATCTGGTGCGGGCTGCGGTTGCAGAACTGGGCGGTAAAGGCGGCGGTGGTCGTCCGGATATGGCGCAGGGTGGCGGTCCAGATGCCAGTAAGGCAGAAGCGGCAGTTGCGGCGGTTATCACCTGTATGGGTGGCTGAGATGGCGGCGTTATGGATCAGTCATGTGTCGGTGAAAGACGAAGCAGCCTTTGGAAAATACGCAGCACTGGCCGGTCCTGCGATTGCCAAACATGGCGGCCAGTTTCTGGCCCGCGGCGGCCGTTTTATCCAGTTGGAAGGAAGTGGAAGACCGCGCAATGTCGTGGTTAAGTTTGAAAGCCTAGAGGCGGCAGAGGCCTGCTATAAATCGCCTGATTATCAAGCGGCTTTGGTCCATGCGCAGGACGCCTCCGAGCGCGACTTACTGCTGGTCGAAACGACAGACTAGGCGCTGTGCTTTTTATTTTATACTAAAATTAAGGCAACTTGCGAAGACTCTCTGATTACAGCTTTTTATATCATTGGTGGTTTTTTCGGAATGGTAAGGTCGACTGGCAAAGAACACGTTTGAAACCGTTGTGCGCCATAGGTGCTGCAGTATGAACCTGTAATGGTTTGTTGAGCTGGCGCTGATTTGCAGAGATCAAAAATTTAAGTTGTGAGAGTTTATCTGTTGGTAAGATTACGCCGTTAGACTGCGCAAAAATCACGGTAATCATGTAAGGAATATTGTATGGCCAGAGGTGCGTGTCTGCTTTTTATGAGTGCTGTCTTTTTATCGGGTTGCTTGGATCCACCTGCCGCAGTGGGCGGATCAACAAATAGTGGGGTCCGGGGCTTAAAGGTTGGGATGTCACCCTCAAAAGTGGCCGGTATTATTGGCACGTATCAAGTTGAGAAAACTGCACGTCTTCCCGGTCGGATTCTGGCTTGCCGTTCTTATATCTACGATGAACAACAATTGCGTGTGCGGTTCGTTCATGTGCTTTTTCGCAACGAAAAACTTGTTTCCGCCACAGATGGCCACGTGACAACTTGTAAGATTTAAGGTTTGGGCACGGTCTGCAAGGGGCGCTCTCTTGCGGACCGGGATGTCTCTTAGGCTTTTTTGGCCATCCTTTTACGTTCGTGATGGTCGAGATAACGTTTGCGGAGGCGGATAGAATTTGGCGTCACCTCCACCAACTCATCATTATCGATGTAGGCAATGGCCTCTTCTAGGGACAAGGTAATGGGGGTGGTCAGACGCACCGCTTCATCTGTGCCCGAGGCGCGCACGTTGGTCAGTTTCTTCCCCTTCAGCGGATTGACCTCAAGATCATTCTCACGGCTGTGCTCGCCGATAATCATACCTTGATAGATTTTTTCCTGCGCACCGATGAACATTTTGCCACGGTCCTCAAGGTTCCAAAGCGCATAGGCTACTGACACGCCATCCTCCATCGAGATAAGAACGCCGGCACGCCGCCCGGGTATGGCGCCTTTATGGGGGGCCCATGTATGAAACACCCGGTTTAAAACACCTGTGCCGCGGGTATCTGTCAAAAATTCTCCATGATAACCGATCAAGCCGCGCGATGGCACATGGGCAATGATCCGTGTCTTGCCGGTTCCTGCCTGCTTCATTTCGGCCAATTCGCCTTTGCGCACTCCTGTTACTTTTTCGATCACAGCACCCGAGTATTCATCGTCGACGTCAATTGTGACCTCTTCGATCGGTTCAAGTTGCTCGCCGTTTTCTCCTTCTCGCATAAGGACCTGCGGTCGGGAGACCGACAATTCAAAACCTTCCCGGCGCATATTTTCGATCAACACACCCATTTGCAATTCTCCACGGCCAGCGACCTCAAAGGCCTCGCCGCTTGGCGTGTCAGAGATTTTAATCGCCACGTTTGATTCGGCTTCTTTCATTAATCTGTCGCGGATCACCCGCGACTGGACTTTTTTGCCGTCGCGTCCAGCCAGAGGGCTGTCGTTAATGCCAAAGGTGACGGTGATGGTGGGTGGATCGATCGGTTGCGCCTCAAGGGGTTCGTCGACTGCAAGCGCGCAGATCGTATCAGACACGGTGGCTTTGCTCATCCCCGCAAGCGATACGATATCACCGGCTTGTGCCTCGTCGATATCCTGCTGGGCCAAGCCGCGAAAGGCCTGAACGCGGGTGACGCGGAATTGCTCAATTTTCTGGCCAACGCGGCTTAACGCCTGAACAGTTGCGCCCACTTTAAGCGTCCCGGTCTCAACCCGTCCCGTCAAAACCCGACCGACAAATGGGTCACTACCCAATGTGGTGGCAAGCATGGTGAACGGTTCGTCCTGATGTTTGATCTGGCGGGGCGCGGGTACGTGATTGACCACCAGATTGAACAGCGCCGACAGGTCTTTGCGCGGCCCGTCCAATTCGGCATCTGCCCAACCCGAGCGACCAGAGGCGTACATATGTGGAAATTCTAACTGGTCGTCATTGGCGCCTAAACTGGCAAACAGATCAAAACATTCGTCCAAGGCGCGGTCAGGCTCCGCATCTGGCTTGTCGACTTTGTTGAGAACCACAATCGGCCGCAGACCAAGTGCCAGTGCCTTTGAAGTGACAAATTTTGTTTGTGGCATCGGGCCTTCGGCGGCGTCAACCAAAAGCACCACACCGTCAACCATGCTTAGAATACGCTCGACCTCGCCACCGAAATCGGCGTGACCGGGGGTGTCTACGATGTTGATCCGCGTGTCCTTCCACTCAACCGAGGTGGCTTTGGCCAAAATGGTAATGCCGCGTTCCCGTTCCAGATCATTACTGTCCATGGCGCGTTCTGCAACCGCCTGATTGGCGCGGAACGCACCAGATTGTTTCAACAGTTCATCTACGAGAGTAGTTTTGCCGTGATCGACGTGCGCGATAATCGCGATATTGCGGAGATCCATGTGGGAAGTGCCTTTTGTCTCTGGTGTGTGCGCGGCCTATCGCCCCGAGAGGCAAAAGACCAGAGCCTATTGAGTCGCATGAGGCTAAAAGATGTCAAACAGCTCGATCGCTGGCGCTTTGCAGCGCAGGGAGGTAGATCTTTGTTGGCCTTGTATTAGGCAGGCCTCCGATCTGACGCATAAAATGAGGCAGAGTTTTTCGGATGGGTTATTTGTGGCTCAAGCCGTTGCAGGCTCAGACGGGTAGGTGAATGGCAAAGCGGTCTCGAATCGCCTGATCAACTGCAGGCGCAAAGCGGGCGGCCGAGCGTGTGGCAAGAATTTCCTCTTTGCGGGCCGTTGCACGGCTCAGCAGGTCAGGACGGTCCAGTTCCAGCCATTCTTTTGGTGAACTGCGGTCGGCCAGTGCGGGGTAGATGTATTCGGTCTGCATCAGAGACAGGGTCTGGTCTGAGCCGAGATAATGCCCTGGGCCCTCGAGGCAGGTGGCCCGGATTACCTCGAGGCTGACGTTATCCTCGGTTACCTCGATGCCGCGCACACAGCGCAGGGCCTGGCCCAGCAAATCATCGCCGAGGATCAACGATTCCAGACAGAAGCCCAATAACGAGGCGTGCATGCCCGCCGCCTCATAGACCATGTTCAATCCCGCAAGTCCGGCCATGACATTTGACGTGGCCTGTTCCCAGCCGGCTTGCATATCGGGCAGTTTGGCGTCGGCTATGCCCGCAGCAGCGCCGCCGGGCAGATCGTAATATCGGTGCATCTGCGCGCAGCCTGCCGTAAGCAAAGCCTGTTCGCCACTACCACCTGACATCGCGCCTGTGCGCAGGTCGCTGACAAAAGGCCATGTGCCAAAGACGGCGGGGTGACCGGGCTTTATCGCATTGACGTAAACAAGCCCGGCTAAGCATTCGGCGGTGGCCTGTACAATAGCCCCGGCGATAGGGGCCGGTGCAGTGGCGCCGGCTTGACCAGCCGACAACAATAACACCGGCATGCCTCCGGCGATGCAGGCTTCCATTACCAGACAGCTTTCAGTGGCAAATTTCATTGGCGGCACTACGAAGCAGTTTGAGTTTGATACAAACGGTCGCGCGCGCCAAGCTTTTTCGCCGCCTGCAATTAAATGCAGGAGGTCAAGTCCATGGGGTACAAATTCGGGTTCATTAAACGAAACGCCGACGTGTTTGGTGGTGCCCGAGCAGCAGGCGTAGATCGTGTTGATATCCATTTGAAGATTGTCGACAATATCACGGGCCACCATGGGGCGTTGCAAAAAATGCAAATTGTCCAGCACGTCGGCGATACGCGCTGCGTCATGAACGTCTTGCAGAGTGCTGTCGCGATACTGTCTGCCGTTTGCCTCGACCAGATGCACGGCGGCACCGGCCGTGCCGTAATGCACCCGGGTGCCTGATAGCTCCATATCGTGACGCGGGTCGCGGCCCATCAGGATCACACTGCGATTGGCCCGCGCAATGGTGTCTTCGACCAACGCGCGTGGAAAGCGGATGCGCCCGTCATCACCCAGCTTGGCGCCAGCGGCTGTCAGATACTCAACGCCGGTTTGCGGGGCTTGTGACAGACCAATGGTCTCCAATGCGTCAAGCGCAGCTTGGTGAATGCGGTCCATGCCGGATTTGCTGAGGGGCGAAAATGTGCCGCCTTTCATGCCGGCGCGCACTGGCTTTAGATGGTCGGGCAGGGGGGCAGCGCGGGCGGAGCGTCGGGCGGTGCGGCCGCCACTGCGGCGAGAGGTTTGTGTTGTCATGGTACGGGTCCTGTTGGTCAGAGGGGCGCGGCTGGCTTTGGGGCGGATGGCTGTGGGGCAGATGGCTGTGGGGACCAAAATTAAGTGCTATCTCCGTGCGGGCCGCCCCCGGGCGGCGCGGCCACGCTCTGCCCCTATGGTGATCACAACAAGTGAAATTTTCCAAAAGTCGTTCGACATTTTCAACATTTCTCCTGACCTCTTGTCACAATCAAATCATGAAAATCCCTGAGGTCTGTCCCAATAGCGACTCATGTCGTTTTTGGACATTCTGCTGTAGGTTCCCAGCTCTCTGAATGCCTTTTGTATTGGTCTGATTTTCTGCCTGACGCATTGAGCCCAATGGGAAATGCCTTATCGTGTGCCCGACCATAAGTGCGCAGGGCTTTGTCCCGGTTATTTCAGGCGCTGTGGGATGGAACGAGATTGTTTTTTATGGCGAAATGTTTAAATCTCAGCGGATAATTGCATTTGTCGCCGTCGACCTTCGCCCATTTACAGGAGCAGCACCTTGTCCTCAGATCCTTTTAGACCCCAAAAACCGTCGCATATAACGTCTGTGACAGAAGGGCTTTGTGCCCTAACTGCCACAGAGGCGGTTGCACGGCTGCGGGCAGGAGAGGTTACTGCAGCAGAACTGGTTGAGGCATCGATTGCGCGTATCGAAGAGGTTGACCCAAAGGTAAACGCTCTGCCTATCCCCTGTTTTGACCGGGCGCGTGACATGGCCCGTGACATGGCGCGCAAACTGCGGCCAGAAGATCATGCCGACAATCCGAAATCACTTTGCGGGCTGCCGATTGCGGTTAAGGACTATAATGACGTTGGTGGGGTGCGCACAACCTATGGGTCGCCAATTTTTGCTCAAAGCGTTGCGGCCCAGTCGGATGCAACCGTGCGGCAGTTGGAACGCAATGGGGCGATTCCCATGGCCAAGTCAAATGTGCCGGAATGGGCCGGAGGCAATACCTTCAACCCGGTATTCGGGGCCACTCGCAATCCGTGGGATCTGCGGATGAGCGTGGGTGGATCTTCGGGTGGATCAGCGGCCGCTTTGGCCAGTGGATTGGTCTGGCTGGCCACAGGTAACGATCTGGGGGGCAGCCTGCGCACACCGGCGGCGTTCAATGGTGTTGTGGGGCTGCGTCCGGGTCCGGGCCGGGTGCCGCGCGGCACCCGCCTGCCAGCGATGGATACGCTGTGGGTCGAGGGGCCAATGGCGCGTTGCGTTGAAGATCTTGCGCTGATGCTGGATGCAGGCGTCGGGTATCAGGCCGATGATCCCTTGTCGTTTGACCAAAGTCACATCAGTTTTGTCGATCACTTAACCGAGGGTGATGCGCCGGCACGAGTGGCCTTTAGCCCTGATCTTGGCATTGTCCCGATGGCGCCAGAGGTCGCGCACATCTGTGGTGCGGCTATGGGGCATTTCACTGGTATGGGCGTTGAAGTCACTGCGGACGCACCGGATTTTACGGGTGTTCTCGAGGCGTTCCAAAGCCTGCGAGCGGTGCTGTTTGCAACTTTGATGGCGCCCATTCTTGAGCAGAATCGCGCCCGGATTGCGCCTGAGATTATTGGCAATATCGAGCGGGGCTTGAAGATAGATCCGGCGCAAATTTTTGCTGCCGAGCGGGTGCGGATCGCTTTGTACCAAAAAATGCTGACGTTTTTTGAGAGCCATGATTTTCTGATCTGTCCTGCGGCGTCAATCCCGCCGTTTCCTGTGGAACAGCGCTTTGTGACCGAAATTGATGGCAAGCCTTGCGCCACTTATATTGACTGGTTTGCGATAACCTTCGCGCTGACGATGACGGCGTGTCCGGTGGTGAGCGTGCCTTGTGGCTTTACCGCGACGGGCCTGCCGGTCGGGGTGCAGATTGTTGGCAAACCCCGTGGTGAGGCGGCGCTGTTGCGCGCGGCGCGGCAGTTCGAACAAAGCCTTGGCCTCGCAAAGCAGTTGCCAATTAACCCCCACAGTGGCCGCGGTGTGATCTCAGGCCGCTGATCCCCCATGTGTTGTGGGCTGCGATAGGGGCAAGGTGCCGCAAAGCTGGAAGCCGCGGTGTTAAATTGGTTAAAAACACTGGCGTTTACATGGTTTTTAAAGAGGCTTTTGACCAATCGCGATTTTTGGGGAAAACCGCGCTTGACGAGGCTTGCAGTGCCGCCTATTACACCGCCTACGCCTTTAGGATTGGGCGGTCAGTTGGCGGTTGTAGCTCAGTTGGTTAGAGTGCCGGCCTGTCACGCCGGAGGTCGCGGGTTCGAGCCCCGTCAACCGCGCCACTGCTGATCTTGATCTTAAGCGCGTTGCGCGGTTGTAGCTCAGCTGGTTAGAGTGCCGGCCTGTCACGCCGGAGGTCGCGGGTTCGAGCCCCGTCAACCGCGCCACTTTCCCAAGCTCAATAAATGCTCCGATACCAAATGCAGTGGCAAAAGCATGGCGGGTTCGTGTTCTGTAAAAGACTATTTTAATTGCGCAGTCCTGATCATTTTGGACGATCTTGCCCGTGCAGCCCTTTTTTTGGGTCACGTTTCAAAATTGACCTTACTCTGTTATCCCATGCTGAGTTTTAATCGTTAAAAACTTTCAGTTTTCGCCAAAAGTGATTCATCATGGTTATTGATCCATAACTTTACTATTTTTAGAAAGGTCCTTAATTGTTTTCAGGCTCTGAACAATAGGACCAGATACATGTCAAAAATTGTTGTACACATCCATAGTGGACCAGATTTAGCGAATAAGGCCACTCTCGGACTGTTGGTGGCCGTGACTGCAGTCGATAAAGGGGGGGACGTCACATTATTTTTGGCAGCTGATGGTGTCCATTTATTGGGGTGTTCTGAAAGGGAACAGGTGGTTGGACTGGGCACGGGCGATTTGAAAGATCATCTTGATAAACTGAAATCAGCAAATACGAAAATTTTCGTCTCTGGCATGTCGGCCAAGGCGCGAGGTTATGATGAGACGCTTTTGAACGGCTATAATGCATCGTTTGCGATGCCAGATGCTCTGTTGGAGTGTTCTTTAGAAGCAGATACTGTGCTGTGTTATTGATAATTCCATCATACCGAGTTTAAAAGAGGGGGTAACCTTGTCCTGATCATAACAGCATAACAGAGCGCTGTGGGCTGCAAATCAGACGTGTCTTACCGTTTTCTTGGCACCATGGTCTGACGGTCTAAAGTTTTTTTCTGCGAAAACGTGCGGTGATCTCAAAAGGCCAAGGACAGACCCAATAAGGAAACCGGCATGACACAGCAACTGACCGCTTGGCTGTCTATCGGAAGCACCTATTCCTATCTGACGGCAATGCGAATCGAGACAGTTCTCAAAAGCGCAAAAATTGACCTCGTGGTGAAGCCCATAAGCATTCGTTCGATTATGCGATCTATGGAAAATATCCCTTTCCCGCCGTCCAAAAAATCTAAAGTGGATTACATGTGGCGGGATATTGAACGTCAGGCGCAAAAATATGGGATACCGGTCCCTATGGTGCCAGCGGCCTATCCGCTAAAAGAGTTTGATAGAGCGAATTTGGTGGGCGTCATTGTCAACCGCGAAGGTCGGTATCTGGAGTATTTTAACACGACCTATAAATATTGGTTCTTAGAGGGGCTAGAAGCCGGTTCGCGCGCAAATTTGGAAAAAACCCTTGGAGATATGGGCCTGAATGTTTCCAGCACGCTCAGGGCTTTGGGGGGTGCACAGGCGGCATATGATGCGAATACGCAAGAGGCCCTAAATTTTGGTATTTTTGGGGTTCCAAGCTTTTCGATAGGCGCAGAAATTTTCTGGGGCGATGACCGGTTGGAAGACGCAATTGAGTTCTTGGGTCGCACAGGCGCATAAACGCGAATAGTTTGTGCAAGATAGCTGGGCCATTGTTGTCGCAGCTGCTCGGTTTGAATAGGCAAATCTGAACTGGTATGCGCGCCATCTGTCACCGGGGGCGTTTTTTAATCGGCCACGTCCATGACCATGCAACATGACGGTGTAAAATGATCTTGCAAGGTGCCTGTAGGTGCATACTACGGCTTGGTGTTTAAAAAGCCCTTCAGATGCGTAAGGGTCTCATCGGGATTTTGATCCACGAAGAAATGGCCGCCGCGCACCGCGATATGACGCATATCCTCCAACCGTGAAGCCCATACGCTTTGCATGTCAAACATCTGATCCATAACGCCGTCTGCGCCTGATAGCACCAAAGCCGGACAGGTGAGCTTGCGGTCCAGATCCATCGCATCAACATCAAAGTCATAGATCAACGCGGCGCGGTAGTCTTCGCACATGCCGCGCATCGTCTCCGGATTGCGCCATGCCAGACGGTAGGCCTGTAGCTGGTTGGCAGGGAATTGTTCCAGTTTCGCCGCCCCCCAGCCCAACAGACAGGATTGGTAAAAATAATCGGGGTCAGCTGCGATCAAAGTTTCGGGAAAGGGGGCGGGTTGAGCGAGAAAAAACCAGTGGTAATAGGCTTTCGCAACGCTTTGGTGTAACTCATCCAACAGGTGATGCGTCGGAACGATATCCATCACCGTAAGACTGGTGATACGCTGTGGCGCATCCAGCGCGATGCGGTGCGCCACCCGCCCGCCGCGATCATGTCCGGCGAGATGAAACCGTGTAAACCCCAGCGCTGACATCAGTGATAGTTGATCTTGACCCATGGCCCGAAAGCTGTAATTTTCGGTGCCGTTTGGTTTGCCAGAGGCCCCATAGCCGCGAAGGTCTGCGCAGATCACGGTAAAATTTTGCGCCAGTTTAGGCGCAATTTGCGCCCACATCATATGTGTTTGCGGAAAGCCGTGCAACAATAACAACGGTGGCCCTGACCCGCCGGTGCAATAAGCAACATCAACCCCGTCAGCGCTGTGCGTGCCATAGGAAAACCCGGCGATCATTTGGTTATAGCGGCGAGAATACGCGCCCAACTGCGGATGCCTTTGTGAAAGCTTTCAACGTCATATTTCTCATTTGGCGAATGAATCTGGTCATCATCTTTGCCAAATCCGATCAGCATAGCATCCATTTCGGTCACGTTTTTGAAATGGCCCGCCACTGGGATCGACCCGCCACAGCCGACATAGGCTGCGGCGTCGGGCCATTCGTCGTTTAATGCATCTCGTGCGGCCTCAAAGGCCGGGTGGTCGGTGGCCATGAGGCTCGCGGCCGAGGCCCCGTGGTCGCCAAAGCTGACCGCGCAGTCGGCCGGCAGCTTATCGGTGACATAGGCGCGGAAGGCGTCGCGAATTTTCAACGGATCCTGTTGTCCAACGAGCCGAAAACTGATCTTTGCCGTGGCGCTCGAAGGCAGCACAGTTTTAAAACCGGCACCGGTATAGCCGCCTTCAATGCCGTTGAATTCGCAGGTGGGTTCGGACCAGATCATTTCAAGTGGCGTTTTTCCTTGCTCGCCTGCGGGATGCGACAGATCGACATCGGCCAAAAAAGCTGTGTGATCGAAATTCAGCCCATCCCATTGGCTGCGCAAACTCTCGGGCAGGGGCGGGACACCGGCGTAAAACTCGGGAAGGGTGATGCGGCCACGATCATCATGCAACCCTGACAGGATGCGAGACAGCACACGAATCGGATTGACTGCGATGCCTCCAAACATGCCCGAATGCAGGTCCTTATTGGCGGCGGTGATCACGATTTCTTCGCACAGGTTTCCCCGCAGCATGGTGACAATCGCCGGTATGCGGCTTTCGAACAGGCCGGTGTCGCAGATCAGAGCCAGATCGGCTGAAAGCTCGGCTTTGTTTTCTTGCAGGAATGGCACCAGCGACGGGGAGCCTGATTCTTCCTCGCCCTCGAAGAAAAAAGTGATCCGGCACGGCAGGCTGCCATGCACTGATTGCCAGGCGCGGCAGGCCTCGATAAAGGTCATCAACTGGCCCTTATCATCGGAAGACCCGCGACCGCGGATTACCCGACCGCCCTGAGTGTCTTGCAGCTGGGGGTCAAAAGGGTCGCTGTCCCAAAGTTCCACCGGATCAACCGGCTGCACGTCGTAATGACCATAAAATAGCACATGTGGCGCGCCGTCTCCGATGTGACCAACCACCATCGGGTGTCCCGGCGTGGCGCGTTTTTCGGCTGTTACACCCATGCTGAGCAGGTCGGCCACCAGCCAATCGGCAGCGCTGTCGCAGGCGTCTTTATACGACGGATCGGTCGAGATTGAGGGGATACGCAAGAGGGCCAAAAGGCGTTCGGTCGCCTGTGGTAAATCGTGATCAATTTTTGTTAAGACATCTTGTAGCTTCATGCATCACATCCTTCTCGCTCTTTGGTGCACTATACCAGGTCACAGAGACGTATATAATGGGATTAACTTCGGGCTATCAAGGGCAGCGGCAATTTGTAGCCTGTTGAAATTGAGATGCCCGTTCTATAAGGCTTAAGATATCAGTATTACATGGAGTGCGGAGGCCGACTCAGTTTTGAAAAATGGCCCTGAGCAACCTTCGACGGAGTAGATTTTAGTGGATTTTACAGGACAGCTAGACCTAGCGCTGGAACGCCTTCATCAAGAAGGACGGTATCGCACGTTTATCGATATCGAACGTCGTCGCGGCCATTTTCCACATGCAGTATGGCGCAAGGATGATGGCAGCGAGCAGCCGGTGACGGTTTGGTGCGGCAATGACTATCTTGGGATGGGGCAGCACCCTGTGGTTTTACAGGCGATGCATGACGCGATTGACGCGACCGGTGCGGGGTCTGGAGGCACGCGCAACATTTCTGGCACAACGGTTTATCATAACAAACTCGAGTCCGAACTGGCCGATCTGCACGGCAAAGAGTCCGCTTTGTTGTTCACCAGCGCCTATATCGCCAATGACGCAACTCTGAGCACCCTGCCCAAACTCTTTCCGGGCTTGATTATTTATTCTGACGAGTTGAACCATGCGTCGATGATCGAAGGTGTGCGCCGCAACGGTGGTGCCAAGCGGGTTTTCCGTCACAATGATATGGATCATCTGCGCAGTTTGTTGCAGGCGGACGACCCGGATGCGCCAAAACTGATTGCTTTTGAATCCATCTATTCCATGGATGGCGACTTTTGTCCGATGCAGGATCTGTGCAATCTGGCGGAAGAGTTCGGCGCATTGACGTATCTTGATGAGGTGCATGCTGTCGGCATGTATGGTCAGCGGGGCGGAGGCGTCGCCGAGCAAACGGGTCTTATGGCCAAAATTGATATCATCAACGGAACGTTGGCCAAAGCGTTCGGCGTTATGGGGGGCTATATAGCCGCGAGCGATAAGATGTGTGATGCAATTCGGTCTTATGCACCGGGTTTTATTTTTACCACGTCGCTGCCACCCGCGGTCGCGGCCGGAGCCGCGGCATCGGTTGCATTTTTGAAAACCGATCAGATGCTGCGGACAAAACATCAGGCTCAGGCGCGTAATCTCAAGGGTCGGCTAAAAGCTTTGGGTCTGCCCATTATTGATCACGGCAGCCACATCATTCCGGTGATTGTTGGTGATCCGGTGCACACCAAGAATATTTCTGATATGTTACTGGCAAACCATGGGATTTATGTTCAGCCTATTAATTTTCCAACCGTGCCGAGGGGCACAGAACGGCTGCGTTTCACTCCATCTCCTGTGCACGGCGCAACTGAAATGGACGACTTAGTTGCGGCGATGGACCGGTTATGGTCACATTGTGCGCTGAATCGTGCCGAGCTATCGGCTTAAGTCTGCTCATTCCACCCAAAAAGATAGGGCCCTTACTTAAAGATAATGCATCTTTGGTTATGGTATGATACCAGACACGTGTAACGGGTGCGACTCACCTTGTTGTTCTTGGGATTTTTGTCTCATTTTAAAGGTTTAAGAAAGTGGCTGGCCGACGGGGGCCGTGAGGGCTGGGTTTGAAACTTAAGAGTTTTGATGATTACGAAATGCGCCTTGGCGACATCATGCGTGGCGAAAGAGCTACGCTTGGGAAGTCGCTCTTGGATGTGCAGCGCGAACTGCGCATCAAAGCCCCCTATATCGCCGCCATTGAAGACGCCAACCCATCGGCCTTTGACACGCCAGGGTTTATATCGGGCTATGTGCGATCCTATGCGCGTTTTCTTAAAATGGACCCTGATAAGGCTTTCGCGGCATTTTGCGCTGAAAGCGGGTTTGTTCCAGCCCATGGTATGTCTGCAGCAGCGGCTGTGCGGCGGCCTGAGGCAGAAGATAGCGTTGATATAGAACAAAACTCTTTTAATCCATTCGTAAACCCAAAAACGCCGTTTTTACCAACCGACGACAGTTGGTTGTCCCGTCTGCAGTATAATGCCGTTGGATCAATTGCAGTTTTACTTTTGTTAATCGGCGGGATTGGGTTTGGCGGTTGGAGCCTTTTGCGTGAAATACAAAGGGTGCAGATTATGCCCGTGGATCAAGCTCCGCTAGCATTGGCTGAGGTTGACCCACTGCAGACAGTGGTATTGACTTCGGATGCTGATCAGGCCGATTCTGCGGCGCTGGCGAGAGCACAGATGGCAAAGATCGATCGTCTGTACAGGCCAAAAGCACTGGACGCGCCGGTTTTGGTCCCTCGCGATGGGCCAATAGCAACGCTGGATCCTTCGGCTATGGGTGCATTTATTGTGGCAGAGCCAGAGGTTGAGCCGCTGGTGGTTGCTTTGGAAAGTCCAGCATTAGAGCCTGAACCAGTGAAAACTGTGGAAGTTCCCATTGTTTTGGAAGAGGCCCCTCCCGAACTGGCCCTGTTTGCGATCCGGCCCGCTTGGGTTCGAATACGCTCTGGTGATGGGGACGTTATATTTGAAAAAATCCTGGATGCCGGTGAAGAATACATATTGCCGCAGACCGAAGTCGCGCCGGTATTGCGGGCCGGTATGTCAGGGTCGATTTACTTTAAGGTGAATGGCCAACTATACGGCCCCGCGGGTAACAAAACCTCAACTATCAAAAATGTATCGCTGTCGATTTCGGCTGTGACCGAACGGTATGCAAAAGCTGATGTGACCCTTGATCCCGTCTTGGCGCGGATGCTTGCTCTGGCAAAAACCCAAAGCGAAGACCCGGTAGACGAATGATCTAAGGTCAGGTCGGCGGCCTTCTTAAGAGATATTCGTCAATATTCTCGGATTTGGATCTGCTAATACGATTACAATGACTTGGCTTTAACGAGAGCGGCTTTTTCGTGCCTGTTTCAGGGTTTCCGTATTTAAATCGCTTTTGCCAATTTAAACCAAGGCGGCGGATGCGTGCGCACCAATGCCCCGAAATGGACCACTCTGCGATCTGGCGGGTGGGCATCTTATTTGATAAAGCCACACCCTTAGCATCAGGTTTTATTTTTGGGACGCGGCCCTATTTTGAATATCCATCGCGCGCTTCCATGGCCCGGATCCCTTTGGCAGCAGACCTTCGGCGCGTTTTGAGTGGATCAATGCATCACCAATCCGCCCCTGTAGCGCATAGCGTTCTGCGGTAACCAAAGAGGCCATGCCGGTTTGGTTGGTCTTGGCATACGCAAGGGCAAGATCCCGTAAGACCCGGGTGTCGCCAAAGTCGACAGAGCGGGCTTTTTCAAGGACTGGTAGAGCTGATTTGGCTCTGCCATCAGCAAGCAGCGCCCGCCCCAAGCCGCCAAGAATTATACCATTTTCCGGGACCAGAGACACTGCTGTCTGATAGGCTTGAATCGATTGTTTCGGGGCGCGACTTTTCAGCAGAATCTCGCCGTATAAATCGTATATGTAGCCGTCATCAGGTCTGAGTTTTATCACCGCTTCTAAAGCTTTTTTTGCGCGCGGCAGGTCGGAGCGTCTAAAATAGGCCACTGCTTTACGCATTAGGCGAATATCATCTGCTTGCTCATCGTCTAGTGTTTGAAAGGTCCATTTTGGCGATCGGATAAACGCGGATAACTTGCCTTTGGCGCGCTTAAACCAATACTGTGCGTTCAGATCTGGCTCAAAGGTTTTTTTCTGGATACTCACTAGGTTCTTAATGGTTCGATTGCGGTCACGTGATCGGGGGTGGGATCTCGCATAAGGATCCTGTCGGCTTGGACTGAGCATATCCTGCCCTTCAAAAATATTAAGCAGTTCCACGGCTGCTTGTGGATCAATGTCGGCACGGACCATGTACCGGATGCCGGATTGATCTGCGGCGGCTTCTTCGGCTCTTGTGTGTGTGAAAAATAAACGTTGTGCTGTGCTGTTGGTGCCGAGGGCAATACCGGCTGCGGCATCGGAATTGCCAGAGAGTGCAGTGGCGGCAGCCAGCAACATGCCCAAGCCCGCTGCGGTTTTGGAGGTCCCGAAATTGCTGGTGCGACGGGCCAGATGGCCGTTGGCGATATGGGCGGCCTCATGGGCGATGACGGCTTGCAGCATGCCGACTTCACCCAGTTTTAGAATCAAACCGACATTCAGGAAAATATGCTGGGAATCTGCCACGAAGGCGTTCAGCGAATTGTCGTTCACCACCAGTATTTTGATCTGGTTCGATGACAGGCCGGCTGCGGAAAGGACGGGCTGGGCGATCTGGGCGAGGCTGTGTTCGATATCAGCGTCGCGGAGTAAACCGGCGGCGTGCGCAGCTAGGCTGGCCTGCTGGATCAAAAAAAATAAAAATATAAGAAATCGAACGGGATGCATTGACCTGCTGCCGGTTACATAGTGAAACATTTTCCAACTTATACAGCAGGAGCCGTTCAATGAAAAGCTCAAGGCGGGGCACGGTTGATCCCTTTATTGTGATGGATGTGATGGAGGCTGCGCGGCAAGCCGAAGATGCAGGGCGTTCGATCATTCACATGGAGGTGGGCCAACCCGGCACACCGGCCCCCAAAGCCGCGCGTGCGGGGCTTGGCGCCCAATTGGTTCAAGACGACGCGATGGGCTATACTGTGGCACTGGGGTTGCCAAGTTTACGGCAACGGATTGCCGGGCTGTACCAAGATTGGTATGGGATCAAGCTCGACCCCGACCGCGTGGTGATCACGCCGGGATCAAGTGGTGCCTTCATATTGGCGTTCTCATCGCTCTTTGACACCGGTGCACGGGTCGGCATTGGGGCGCCGGGGTATCCCTCCTACAGGCAAATCCTCAAATCACTTGATCTGGTGCCGGTGGATCTGCCCACGTCCCACGCCGCACGCTTGCAACCCGTTGCAGAAGATTTCGCTGGACTTGATCTGCAGGGGCTCTTGGTGGCCTCTCCTGCCAATCCGTCTGGCACAATGCTGGACCGGCCCGCTCTGCAAGGATTGATCGAAGCGACGCAGGCGCAGGGGGCGGCGTTTATCAGCGACGAAATTTACCACGGTATTGAATATGAAAAAAAAGCAGTATCGGCGCTGGAAATCACTGATGAATGTTATGTCATCAACTCGTTTTCTAAGTATTTCAGTATGACAGGCTGGCGGGTTGGTTGGATGGTGGTACCAGAGCATCATGTGCGTCGCATTGAGCGGCTGGCCCAGAACCTGTTTTTATGTGCGCCGCATGCGTCGCAGCTGATGGCTTTGGCGGCGATGGAGTGTGACGACGAGCTGCAGGCGAATTTGGCGGTTTATGCCGAAAATCGCCGGTTGATGCTAGAGGGGTTGCCGCGGGCGGGCTTTGATCGCATCGCACCGCCAGACGGGGCGTTTTATGTCTATGCGGATGTAAGTGAATTAACGGATGACAGTTTGGCGTTCTCCCGTGAAATTCTTGCCGGGGCGGGTGTGGCTGTCACACCGGGTTTGGATTTCGACCCTGAGCGCGGCCATACAACGCTAAGGTTTTCCTATGCGCGCAGCACCGCCGATATCCGTGAGGGGCTGGCGCGCTTAACGCAGTTTATGGCAGATCGAAAACCAGAGCGAAAACCAGAGCGAAAAACCGAACGGTAAACAGGTCGATTAGTGCTTATGTGTCACGATGCGTCACGGTATGTTGAGGGGATCAGATTATGCAAAAGGTGCCAGCAGGAAAAAATATGGGTCTGGGATATTTGATAAAGCTGGTTTGGGTCAGCGCATGGTTCACTTTTTGGGCGCTGTCGGCCCCGGCGCAGGACTTTAGCGCTCTGGCGCGTATTGACAGCGTCAGATCAGCGATCACAAACGCCGGGAGCGACAGCGTTCAGGTGGATTTACGGCTAAGCCAAGGCGTGCCTTTCCGCGTGTTTACGCTGTCTCGACCCGATCGCCTGGTGATCGATTTCCGCGAGGTCGACTGGACTGGATTGACCAGTGAGACATTGCTGCAGAGCCAGAAGATCGTCGAGGTGCGCTTTGGCAGCTACCGTCCCGGTTGGAGCCGTCTGGTGGCGCAGATGACACAACCTATGGCGGTGGCGGATGTCGCGATGACCATTGCAGCTGAGACCGGATCGGCAGATCTGTCGCTGTCTTTGCGGCCGGTCAGCCGCGCGGCCTATGATGCGGCGGCCGGGGCTCCGTATGATCCACGTTGGGATTTGCCTCCCGATACCTTGGACCCGCCGCGGCAAGATAAAGCGACACGCCGTTTGGTGGTGATGCTTGATCCGGGCCATGGTGGCATCGACCCCGGCGCTGAAAACCGCGGTATCAAAGAAGCCGATCTGATGCTGTTGTTGGCGCGCGAGCTTAAAGACACCTTGCTGCGGACAGGGGATTATGACGTTTTATTGACCCGAGACGCTGATGTGTTTGTGTCTTTAGAAGACCGTGTGCGTCTGGCCCATCAGCGGGGGGCTGATGTGTTTATATCGCTGCATGCAGATGCTTTGGCACAGGGCGTGGCCCATGGTGCGCGTATTTTCACCCTGTCGGATGAGGCCTCAGATGCCGCCAGCGCAGCACTGGCTGAGCGTCATGACCGGCTGGATATTCTGTCGGGCATTGATCTCAATGGCGCCGATGATGTGGTGACGGATGTTTTGCTGGATCTGGCGCGACTTGAAACGGCCCCTCGGGCAAGGGCGCTGGCAAAATCGGTGCTGGCCGGCATCGAGAACGCCACCGGGGACCTCTACAAACTGCCGTTGCAGCAAGCCGCATTTTCGGTGTTGAAGGCTGCGGATATACCGTCAATTTTGGTTGAGGCCGGTTTTTTATCGACCGATCAGGATCTGGACAACCTCGTTGATCCGCTTTGGCGGGCAGGGTTTATTGCCGGTTTACGTGACGGGCTGGCCGCTTGGGTGATTTCAGATCGTGCCGAAGCCGTGTTGCGGCGCCGCTGATGATAGGCTGTGGGGTTCGGACCGCCGCCTTGGCATCGCAGTTTAAATACAATGTGCCGGGTTGCATATGCGCTGTCGCGGTTCAGGCTCTTTGGATTACGTGCCGCAAAATGTGGCGGGCACCACTTCTTGCGGGGTGGGCGGCTGGGTTAAATCCGCAGCGTCGGGTTGGGTGTCATAGGGGCGCGCCAAGACCTTGCGTAGCCGGTGAAAGGGGGCGAAATCCCCCTCAACTGCGGCTGCTATCATTTGCTCAACACGGTGGTTGCGCGCAATAAACACCGGGTTATTCTGGGCCATCACCGTCTCTGCATCGGGGACATCGCACAGGCGCTGTCGCCAGCGTTCGGCCCAAGTGTCAAAACCTGCTGTATTGTCAAACTGGTCGCGGGCATTGCCGGTGAGGAGGCCGCGAAACGTATTGGTGTAATCGACGCTGTTGTCGGCCATCAGTTGTAGCAGCTCTGTGACCAGAGTGTCGTCACCGGGGCGCAGCACGGTCAGGCCGATTTTTGCGCCATACACGCGGCTCCAATGATCACGGATCAATTGCGGCATCGCATGGACGGCCGTGGTGAATAATGCGACGGCTTTCTCTTGGTCGGGCATCAGCGGGATCAAGGCGGTGGCGAGCTGTGCCATATTCCATACGATAATGTCGGGCTGGTTGGAAAACGCATAGCGACCCTGCCGGTCAATCGATGAAAACACTGCCATTGGGTCATAGTGGTCTAAAAAAGCGCAGGGACCATAATCAATGGTCTCGCCGGCGATTTGGCAATTGTCGGTGTTCATCACCCCGTGAATAAATCCCACGGACATCCATTTTGCCACCAGTTGCGCTTGCGCGGCAATCACCGCATTCAGCAAACCCAGCGGGCCATCGGCGTCAGGGTAATGGCGATTGAGTGTATACTCCAGTAGTTTTTGCAAGGCAGTGACGTCGCCGCGCGCGGCAAATACCTGAAAGGTGCCGACCCGAATGTGGCTGGCGGCGACACGTGTCAGAACGGCGCCGGGCAGGGGGCTTTCGCGAAATACCGTCTCGCCTGTGCTCACAGCGGCCAGCGCCCGTGTGGTTGGGATGCCCAGCGCATGCATCGCCTCGCTCATCAGATATTCGCGCAACACCGGACCCAGCCAGGCGCGTCCGTCGCCGCGGCGCGAATAGGGGGTTGGGCCGGACCCTTTGAGCTGGATATCCCAGCGGCGGTTGTCGGACCCGCAGGTTTCGCCCAATAAGACCGCGCGCCCGTCCCCCAATTGTGGGGAATAATGGCCAAACTGATGGCCGGCATAAAGCTGGGCCAGTGGATCGGTGCCCTTGGCCAGACGGGTGCCGCTGAATACTTTGGCGTGCTCATCCTCTGTACCGCTGGTGATACCAATTTCTTTGGCCAGTTCGGCATTATAGGCGATAAGCGTAGGATCTTTCACAGCCACGGGGTTGACGCGGCTAAAGAACACCTCGTCAAGGGCGGCGTAGGTATTATCGAAGGGAATATTAAGGCGCATTGGGGTTATATAGTCTCTGACGGTTGAGAGAAAAGAGCCTACAGATCGCGCAGCATCAGAGTGAAGGTGCGCCCACTGCGAAAATGGGCCCGTTTGAACAGCCTTTTGGCACTGGCGTTTTCCTGCGAAGCGTGAATTTGAATGGATTTGATATCTGTTGACTTCAGCATCGCGGTCAGTTTGGTCATCACCTCACTGGCGATACCGCGCCCGCGCACGCCGCTGCGGACATAGATCTGGTCGATGGTACAATAATGTCCCATCAATTGCAGAGACCACCCAAACGACAGCATGACATAGCCAACAGGCGCCCGCACCGGTCCGATCAGATAGGCGGCGGCATGCGGGCTGTTCGCCAGAACATGGGACAGACCTTGACGTCGTTGCGCAGGGGAAACATCGATGCCTATCTCTTGATGGCACAGCATCACGAGACCTTCTAGCCGGTCTAGATCATCGGGTTTGGCAAGGGTTATGGCAGCACACATATAAATTGAATGTCGTTTTTTATCAGAGCTGTCCAGTGTAAAATCTAAAGTCTTCCCAAGCGGTCGGTGAGCAGGTCAAAAAAACCGTCGGCATCCAGATCGCCGATAAACGTTGCATTCGGCGGCCGTTGTGTGACCCGCCACCAGTCGGCAACAGTCATACCCATGGTCAGCTCTGAGCTGGTTTCAACTTCGACATTGATCAAGCGGCCTGAAAACAGTTCGGGTTTGAGCAGGTAGGCGGTGACACAGGGATCGTGCAGCGGTGCGCCGGCACTGCCGTATTTTGCCTTGTCGAAGCGTTCGAAAAAGTCAGTCATTTGCGCAACGGCGATGCCAACCTTTGTGCCAAGGGCGCGAAAGGCATCATTGCGTGGTTTGGTCACCAGCGCTTTATGGGTCACATCAAGCGGCATAACAACAATGGGTATCCCAGATTTAAAGACGATATCAGCGGCTTGCGGATCCACGTAAATATTGAACTCTGCGGCCGGGGTGATGTTGCCAACTTCAAAATAAGCCCCGCCCATCAACACCAGTTCCCGAATGTTCGAGAGGATATCCGGGGCTTTTTGAATTGCAGTAGCGATATTGGTCAGTGGACCCAAAGCGCACAGGGTGATTGAACCTGCAGGCTCTGCGCGGAGGGTTTCTATGATAAACTCCACCGCGTGTTGCTCTTGCAGCGGCATAACCGGGTCGGGCAGGTCGGGACCATCGAGACCGGTCTTGCCATGCACATGTTCGGCCGTCACCAACGGCCGACCGATGGGGCGGTCGCAACCGGCAAAAACCTTGGTCTCGGGCTTTCCCGCCAGTTCACAAATCATCCGAGCATTTTTGGCTGTGGCCAGCAGTGGTACATTGCCTGCCACGATGGTCAAACCGAGAACGTCGATATCTTCTGGGCTGGCCAAAGCGAGTAAAATAGCCACCGCGTCATCCTGCCCAGGATCCGTATCGATAATGATTCTATGTTTCTGCATGTTCCGCATCCCCCTCGGCGGTACAGTCTCAATTTGTGTTCGACAAGTCCAGAGCGCAGCCAGCGCTTTTGAGACCAATGCTCCCAGACGGCTGGCGCTAAATTACGAGCAGATTTTTAAGTTAATAATGTCCCAAAAGCTTTGACTGGATTTTTGTGCCAATATGCGCAGTTTAATGCGCACCGTAATCAAATCCGATTAAAAGAATCGGGATTGACATATCTGACTAAATTAGTCACCAGTATGCAATATGTTGGATAAAATGGCGAACGAAGAGGACGACGTAGACATGAAGAAATCAATCAATAGTTTTGGGGCCGCAGGCGCTGTAATTGCGTTCCTGAGCCCGCTTGCTTTGGCAAGTGCAGCCTATAGCGACGCCACGTATGGTCCGTTTCCGGTGACCGTCAAAGGGTATAGTGGCAGCAAGACTAACTCGGTGTCTTATACCGGTCAGATTGCCCGCCACGTGTTGCATGACAGCCTGAAAAAGCTGGCTTCCAAAGGCGATGGTGGTGGGAATGCGGCCAACCTGCAGGCTGAAATGATGGCTTACTTTGGTGGCTCTGACAATAACAAAGCCATCATCGCCCCTGTCGATAAAGGCGATTTTAACATCAAGCAAGAGACGCTTAACGAAATTTCAAAAGGCAAAAACCTGTCTGGTAAGTCTTACAAGGGCGTTGTGAACGGCTGGCCGGGTCAGATGACCGGTGCCGAGGTGCTTGCGTCGATGATTGAACATGCGGCCGCCACGAAAGGCGGGTTTGATCCCGTGACGGGGTATAATTATCCGCAGCTGATCTCGAAATTTGCTATGGGCGCGGTGTTTTACAATCAGGCCGTTGACAACTATCTTGATGAAAAGCTTGCCGCTGACAACAAGCCAAACAGCAAACCGTATAAAGACGGCGCGCATTACACCGGGAAAGAACATGTCTGGGACGAGGCGTTCGGGTACTGGGGTGCAGCCGCCCACAGCCTCAATCTGAGTGCAAAAGAAAACTACGAGGTTGCCAAGATGAAAAACCTCGCCGCGGCCGATGCCGATGGTGATGGGCTAATCGACCTTAAATCAGAGATGACATTTGCGCATGCGTATTATGCCTCTAGCTTTGATAAGGGCGGCAAGACCAACTATATGAGTACGGTGACCCAAGCCTTTATTGATGGTCGCCAATTGATTTCGGACGCCAATGGCGAGAACCTAACGGATGCCCAGCGGGCGCAGTTGATGGGCTATGCTGATGTGATCGGAACCAACTGGGAAAAAGTCATCGCAGAATCTGTGTTTAAATATGCTGGGTCGGTTTACAACGACATCAACAAACTTGGTGAACTGCTGGAATCAAACGGCGATACCGCAAAGGCTTTCTCGACCTATTGCAAACATTGGGGCGAGTTGAAGGGCTTTTCAATGGCGCTGCAAGCGGGTAAAGAAAACCTCGGCGAAACCGCTGTAAAGCTGAACCGGATGATTGGCTTTGGTCCGGTGCTTCTGAATGCGTCGCAGGTGACAGGTATGGATTCTCAGGGCAACTTCACAAAAGACGAAGCTATGTCATGGGGTGATTATCAGCTGCATATGTTGAAAATCCAGAAACTGATGGTTGACCGTTTTGGGGTTACCGCTAGGGCGAAGGATCAAACAGGAAACATGGCGGCACTTGCCGGTAAGTTGGGCGATGCAAACAGCGCTGAAAATGACTGATAATTAATAAAAGGCGGCCAGCGGAGATGTCTTCGCTGGCTGACCACGGGGGGTTCTAAAAAAACGTGTCGCAACCATTCGACTTCTTTCTGAGCATTTTTGAGCATTTTGGGGATCCAAAAAAACGAGTCTTTTTGGGCTACATTCTTCTGTCTATTTTGATCGCGTTTATCTGGTTGCTCGTTGCCCGTAAAATGTCGCTGCGCGCCGCAATTAAGAAGGTTTTTGATAAAAAGATATTTTTCTCAAAAAGCTCGCGTGGCGATTATTCTATTTTCTTTATAAACCGCGTTTTCACCCTCTTTATTTCGCCACTGCTGTTAACCCAATTGGTTGTCGCCACCGGTCTGTTCCATGTCTTACATAGAATTGATTGGCCCGAGTTTCCCGCAGCGGCCTCGCTGCCGACCCTGCTGATTGTCGTGGCGTTTACAGTGACGATTTTTGTTCTGGATGATCTGACCAAATATATTGTTCACCGCTGGATGCATAAATGGCCACTGCTATGGGCGCTGCATAAAACCCATCATTCTGCGACCAACCTGACGCCGCTGACGATCTATCGGACACATCCTCTGGAAGGCATTATTTTTTCGTTGCGCAGCGCCTTCACCCAGGGTGTGGCACTGTCAATTTTTTTCTATTGGTTTGGTGATAAAGTCGATCTCATGACGGTACTTGGGGTAAATGTACTGGTGTTCACCTTTAATGTTGCCGGTTCCAACCTGCGCCATTCGCATATCGGTATCCGCTATTGGCGCTGGTTGGAATATGTGTTGATTTCCCCAGCGCAACACCAGTTGCATCACTCGGTCGCGGTCCAGCATCATGACAAGAACTTTGGGGCGACGCTGGCTGTTTGGGATTGGCTATTCGGATCTCTGCATCACTCGGTCGAAACCGACGATCTGACGCTGGGGTTGGGTCAGGGCGAACCTGATATTGACCACAGTCTATACGCCATGTATCTGCGCCCGCTTGTTGAAATATATCGATATCTTCGGCGCGGGGCACGCGCCATAGCCTTTAAAATAGCCATTTGGTTTAGACCTATCCTGTCCGTCGAATGGCTGTTACACCCGTCTGGAAATACCAAGACAAAAGATCAGGAATAAAAGAATGCGCTACCCTAAACTGCTCTGCTTTCTCACCGCATTTTTGGTGTCAACCGCCTCTGTTGTCAGCGCAACGGAATTGAATATCTACTCCCACCGCCAGCCGTTTCTTATCAATCCATTCCTGGAGGCTTTTACCGAAAAGACCGGTATTAAAACCAATGTGGTTTATTCGACCAAAGGCCTGGCACAACGGTTGAAGGCCGAGGGTAAAAACAGCCCCGCAGATGTGATCCTGACCGTCGATATTGGGCGGCTTTATATCTACCAAGACATGCAACTTCTGGCCCCGATTGTGTCTGACAAAATGAAGGCGAACATACCGGCCCATTTGCGTAGCGCGGACAATACATGGTTTGGTCTGTCCAAGCGGTCGCGGATTATCGTGACCGCAAAAGACCGTGTTGAGGTTGGCGCTATAAAGGACATCGAAGATTTGGCAGATCCGCGCTGGGCGGGTAAGATCTGTGTGCGCCCGGGCAGCCATGTGTATAATCGCGCACTTCTGGCCTCGATTATCGCAGCGCATGGTCTTGAAAAAGCCGAAGCTTGGGCCACCGGGTTGGTTGCCAATCTTGCGCGGCGCCCTCAGGGCAATGATCGCGCACAGGTGAAAGCGATATATGAAGGTCAATGCGACATCGCCATCATCAATAATTATTATTTTGGAAAATTGAAATATGCCGAAGACACCAATCAACAAAAATGGGCACAAGCCCTCAACTTGGTGTTTCCAAATCAGGGTGCGGACGGGCGCGGTGCGCATGTAAATATCTCGGGTGGTGGCGTGGCGCTGCATTCGAAAAACAAGGCGGCGGCGGTCCAACTGCTGGAATTTCTAACCGACGCTGAGGCACAGACCCTATATAGTGAGATCAATTTTGAATACCCGGCCAATCCGAAGGTACCGCACACGGCTGAGTTGCAAAGCTGGGGTCGTTTTGTCGAGGATCAATTGCCGATCCTGCGGATTGCCGAGCTGTCGAGAGACGCGCAGAAGATCATCGACCGGGTCGGTTGGTAGTTTCGTGCAAGCGGCGCGACGCTCTTTCGATATCTGGTCTGCGAGCGTTTTCACGATTGCTTTGATCTTATTCGCACCGGTTATTTCACTGATTGCACTGAGCTTTGGTGACAGTGACGGCCTTTGGGCGCATTTATTCGATACGGTTTTGGCCAGATATATCCTGACGACGCTAGCGCTGATGGTGGGTGTCTCTGTGGTAACGCTTGTGTTCGGCGTCACAACCGCTTGGATCGTTGCGGCCTATAAGTTCCGCTTCTCGCGTGTTCTGGATATGATTATCCTTCTGCCTATCGCCTGTCCGGCCTATCTGGTCGCCTATGCCTATACTGATTTTTTTGAATATGCCGGACCGGTGCAGGGGATGTTGCGCAATCTGTTTGGCTGGCAATCGCCGCGCGATTATTATTTTCCCGAAATAAGATCGCTTGGCGGCGCAGTTTTTGTGCTGTCTTCTGTGCTATATCCCTATGTCTATCTGCTGGCGCGCACTGCTTTTCGCCAGATACCTGCAAGTTTTTACGAGGTTTCATCAATCTATGACCGCAATGCGTTCTGGACGATCAGCTTGCCGCTGGCGCGCCCGGCGATTGTGGCCGGTCTTGCCTTGGTCGGAATGGAGGTCGTATCTGATTTCGGCACGGTCGAATTCTTTTCGCTGCAGACGCTCACACTGGGTATTTTCAACGTTTGGATCGGGATGAACAACATTACTGCGGCTGCCCAAATCGCGATTTTTACTTTTATTTTTATTATATTTCTGCTGTTTACCGAGCTTTATTCACGATCGCAGAAACGCTTTAACGACACCAGTTCGCGTCAGCGTAATCAGCAGTCAAAATTGCTGACTGGCGCACCGGCTCTTGTGTGTATCTGCCTGTGTCTCGTTCCGGTCCTGTTTGGATTCTTTATCCCTACCGGCATTTTACTGTGGAATGTGCTGCAATCGATCGACGTGCTGGTGTTTGCGGATGTGTTTGAGGTGTTTCAGAACACATTGTTGGTATCGTGCCTTGGGGCGGGAATTATTATGCTGATTTCGGTGCTGGTGGCGTGTACTTCGCAGATGCAGGGCGGCAAGATTTTGCGGCTTGCTGGCAACCTGTCGGCCACTGGGTACGCCTTTCCGGGCACCATGCTGGCCATTGGAGTACTGGTGTGTGTCGGCTTGTTTGATCGGCTGATGGTTGCGGTGATGAGCCCGTTTGGGGTGTTTCATCTTAGCGGGACACTGGTGGTTTTGTTGTTTGCTTATCTTGTCCGGTTTCAAGCGGTTGGCTATGGGGCTGTCGTTTCGGGTCTAACCAAAATATCGCCCAATGTCATCTTGTGCAGTCGGACTTTGGGGATGAATGCCCAAAATACCATGCGTCGGGTGACGGTGCCATTAATCCGGAATTCGATCATCGCCGGTGGGGTGCTGGCTTTTGTTGATATCATGAAGGAACTGCCAATGACGTTACTGTTGCGGCCGTTTGATTTTGAAACACTGGCAACATATTCATATCAGTACGCGCATGATGAGCTAATGGAACAGGCGTCGCTGCCAGCGCTACTGATTGTGCTGGTCGGGCTGATACCAGTGATTTTTCTCAACCGAATGCTGCGCAACACCTCTTAGAGCCCCGTCCCTGTAACAAACGGGTGCTGTCTTTTGCAGGCGCAGAGCCCCAAATCGCTAAGATGTTTCAGAGCTTGATGGTTTTGTTGCGGCCCTTTGGGTCTTATCAATGGCTTTGGCTTCATTCCAAAGCCTGTCCATTTCCGCCAGATCCGATTGATCGGGGCGTTTGCCCCGCTGGGCCAAGACCTCTTCAATATAGGCAAACCGGCGAGTGAACTTTGCATTCGCGCCGCGTAGGGCGGTTTCGGGATCAACGTCGAGATGGCGCGCCAGATTGGCCATCACAAATAATAAATCGCCAAATTCTTCCTCGATCTCATCGGCACCCAATTGGTCGCGTGCTTCGACCAATTCGTGCGATTCCTCTATTAATTTGTCCAGAACCTGATCAGTCTGGGGCCAGTCAAAGCCCACCCTTGCAGCACGTTTTTGCAGTTTGACCGCGCGCATCAGCGCCGGCAAGCCAAGCGCCACGTCATCCAGAACGCCCTTGCGGGCTTTCGCGGCGCGTTCGGCGGCTTTGATCTTTTCCCAATCGGCGGTCTGCTGAGCAGACGTTTTGTTGCGGCTTTCGGTGCCAAACACATGCGGATGGCGCGCCACCATTTTATCGCTGATCCTATTGGCGACATCCTCAAAGCTGAACAGGGAGGCCTCATGGGCCATCTGCGTGTGATAGACGGTCTGTAACAGCAAATCCCCCAGTTCGTCTTTCAACTCGTCCCAGTTTTGTCGGGTGATTGCATCGGCGACTTCATAGGCTTCCTCGATTGTATAAGGGGCGATCGAGGCGAAATCCTGTTCAATATCCCAAGGGCAGCCATGCTGTGGATCGCGCAACGCGCGCATGATCTCCAACAGTCGCGGCAGGCCGCCCTTTGGGTTTTCGATTAAATCTTTGTTGTGGGCCATTGCACCGCTCTGCGAGTTGGGGTCAGATGCAATCTGACAGATGATAAGGAGAAGTCCAGCAGATGGCGGTGATAAACAGAATAGCCGGCTTTGCCGATGATATGGCCGGGTGGCGCCGACATTTACACCAACACCCCGAACTGGGGATTGCGTGTCATGATACCGCTGATTTTGTGGTGGAACGGTTGCGCGAGTTTGGCATTACCGATATCCATCGTGGCTTTGCGACCACTGGTCTGGTGGCACTGATTGACGGGCAGGGTCCGGGGCCGACCATCGGCCTGCGTGCCGATATGGATGGATTGCCTATCGAAGAGACCAGCGGCGTTGACTGGGCCTCGACGCGACCGGGAAAAATGCATGCCTGCGGTCATGACGGCCATACCACGATGCTGCTGGGGGCAGCGAAATACTTGGCTGAAACGCGCAATTTTTCGGGCCGTGTCGCGCTAATTTTCCAACCCGCAGAAGAGACTGGCGGCGGCGCAGAAATTATGGTGCAAGAAGGGATTCTTGAGCAGTTTGATATCAATGACCTCTATGCGCTGCACAATGCGCCCGGGCCCGAGGCGGGTCGGTTCTATACCACTGACGGACCGCTGATGGCTGCGGTAGATACGTTTGAAATTCACCTTAAAGGGAAGGGGGGGCACGGTGCGTATCCTCAGGACACCCGCGATCCGGTGATTGCGGCGGCCTCCATGGTTATGGCGCTGCAAAGCATCGTTAGTCGCAACCATTTTGCCTGTGACGATCTTGTGGTTTCGGTGACGCAAATCCACACTGGCAGTGCCGATAACATCATTCCTGAGACCGCCTATATCAATGGTACTGTGCGCACGTTTGACAAAGCGGTCCAAGATATGGTGATGGCGCGCATGCCTGAGATCGTTGCAGGGCAGGCGGCGAGTTTTGGGGTCGAGGCGGAATTGGTCTACACAGTGGGCTATCCCGCGACCGTCAACGATGCTGAAAAGACTGATCTTGCAGTCGGTGTGGCGCGGGACGTGGTGGGAGACGACAAGGTCGATGCAGCAAACGGCCGGGAAATGGGCGCGGAAGATTTTTCGTATATGCTCGATAGGCGCCCAGGATGTTATTTGTTTTTAACGCAGGGTGAAAGCGCTGGTCTGCATCACCCCGGCTATGATTTTAATGATGATGTGGCGCCCATTGGAGCATCGTTTTTCGCCCGTTTGGTGGAGACTGCGCAACCGTTAAAGTGAAGATGGATCGCGCAGGGATGTGTGGGGGTAGCGGCAAAAATTGAGGAATTAATATGGCACTAGAAGATGCAAAAACCCAAGTGGATCACGCTTTCACCCGCACAGAACGGCGCGGGTTGAGTTTTGAAAACGCCTTTGGCGGGGCGACCTCTTTTTTGCGCCGTCGCTACAGCAAAGATTTATCCGGTGTCAATTTGGCGGTTACGGGTGTGCCGTTTGATCAAGCGGTGACCAATCGGCCCGGCACCCGGCTGGGTCCGCGGGCAATCCGCGAAGCTAGCGCGCTGCAAACCTATGATCCGCCCTATGGGTGGGGCTTTGATCCCATGAGCGAGTTTGACATCGTCGATTACGGTGATCTGGCGTTTGACTATGCCAAAACCAGCGATTTTCCCGACGCTTTGACCGCGCATATCAAAACCATTCTTCAGGCTGGCGCCGCCAGTCTTGTGCTGGGAGGGGATCATTTTATTTCCTTCCCGATTCTGCGCGCCTATGCAGAAAAATACGGGCCTGTTTCGCTGTTGCAGTTTGACGCTCATTCCGACACTTGGCCCGATGACGATATGGCGCGGATTGATCACGGGACGATGTTTTACAAAGCGGTCAAGCTGGGTTTGATAGATCCTGCCACCTCGGTTCAGGTCGGCATACGTACCGAGAATGCGGATACTTTAGGGATCACTACACTTGACGCCCGGACGGTGCATGAAATTGGGCCACTGGCGACTGCGGCCAAAATCAAACAGATTATCGGCGCACGCCCTGCCTATCTCAGCTTTGACATCGACTGTCTTGATCCGGCCTATGCACCGGGAACGGGCACCCCTGTTTGGGGCGGGCTGACCAGTGCGCAAGCGGCAATTATTCTGCGCGACATCGCTGGGATCAATGTGGTCGGGGCCGATGTGGTTGAGGTGTCGCCCCCCTATGATGCCGCTGGTATTACTGCGGTGGCTGGGGCGCATGTGGCGATGGAATTGATCTGTCTGTGGGGGTGGACAAGGCGCGGCTGATCAGGGTGCCAGAGCGTGCCTGGCAAGTAAAAGATTGCGTAATCTGCGGGGTTTTGGTTTCCTCAAATGCCCCGTTTGTATAGGCGTCAATAACCCTGCGCCAAAACGATCGGGCGGCTTTGTTTTGGGGGATTTGTCTCACTGTCCACGCGCCGGGAAATTTTTGAAACAAAGCTTGTGCTGCGGCTGTCCCAGCCCCTGTGCGCCGAAATTTTCTCAAAACAAAAAACTGTTCCATGTCATAGGCTTCGTGGGCCAGTCTGCGCACGATGGCAAGGCCGGCAGGTTCGGTTTTAGCGCAGAGTATGAAGGTGAAAAGTTCTGGGTCCTTCCAGATTTCTCGAAAGCTTTTTACGGCGGGAAATACCCCATCCGGCGAGAGTGCGCAGTCTGTGAATGCGCTGAAATCATATGAATAAAGCTGCTCCAACCTTGCCACCAAATCCCTGTCTTGCTGTCTGGCTGCGACGAGTTCTAGCATTTAACAATACCTCTTGGTTAAATAGCGTTTTTAAATTGGCGATATCTTTTTGACATAAGATCAAGCACCCGGCCGTCAGTGACCCCCAGACCTAGCGCAATCAACCCCAACCCATAGAGGGCTTCTTGCTCGACCCTCTCGCCAAGAAACGTATAGCTCAGCGCGATTGTGACCGGAGGTATCAACAGTGTCACCAGCATTAAATTTGCCGAGCCCGCCCGGCGTAAAATTTCGAAATACAGCAAATAGGCAAGTGCGGTTGACACCAATGACAACGCAATCAAGCTGGTCCACACCTTGGGGGCCAGCGCCACAGTGGGTGCGCCTTCTATGAAAAATACAATCGGGGTCAATAAGACTGTGCTGCCGAGCAGCATGCCAAAGGCGTTCAAAATTGGTGGTTGAGTTGATAAATGTCGTTTTGCCCAAACGCCCGCAAAAGCATAGGACAGGCCCGCCGTCAAAACCGCCAACTGCCCCAGGTTTCTCGGATCAAAATCTGTAAGCGCCTCAATTCCCATAATGAAGGCAACGCCTAATAATCCGCATAGGGCGCCTATGATTTTCCGCAGTGTCAGGGGCTCGTCGCTGAGAAAAATTGCGGCAACCACTGCACCGAAAACAGCCGTTGTTCCGTTTAATATTGCGGCGAGGCTGCTGCCAATAAGGGTTTGACCCCATAGGATCAGAGAAAACGGTATCGCATTGTTTAACGCACCCATTATGAAAAAACATATCCAGACATGCGGGGAGCGGGGCATTTTGATCCCCTTGAGGCAGAGAACGATCCATAAAGCGGGCACCGCCCAGCCCACGCGGTGCAGGGCGACTGTTACAGACGGCACATCCTCGAGCGCGATCTGACCAAAAAAGAAAGCACCACCCCACACCAGTGCAAGACTGCACAAAAGTAACGCGGAAATTCGGTTAATTTTTAGCGTGTGTTGTGCCTTGCTCATAGGGCTCATTTTCATAGGCAAGGTGCCTTGGCAACCCGTTTCCTGCGCAAAATTCGGCTGCTGCGTTGGCTTATGCGGCTGATTGTTCAAGTCAGTTTATTCTAATTTTTGCTTGGTTCGGTACGCTATAAAGACGGCACCTGAGACAGATCTTTTGAGACAGATCTTTTGTAATGAGCGTGTTGGCAAAATGACCCTTTGCGACGAACGGCAGCATACTGGTGAACAGGCTTTAGTCGCGCTGCCAATGATTTTGGCACCCGACGCAAGCAGCATCGTGCAAACTGGCACTTGACCAAATCTCGTCAATGAGGGAAGGAAGCCTATGATCCCTGATGATAGATTAGAACAGATCGTTCAGCGCTTTCAGTTTCTTGAGGCCAAGATGAACGAAGGCGCGTCTGGCGATGAAATTGCCAGTCTCGGTCGCGAGTATTCTGAACTGCGCCCTGTGGTTGAACAGATCGCCGCCTACCGGCAATTGTCCGAGGATCTTGCCGAGGCGCAAGAGATGCTGGCCGATCCCGACATGCGAGCGCTTGCCGAAGAGGAACTGCCGCTGCTTAGGGCGCGGTTTCCCGATGCCGAGCGGGCGCTGCAATTGACGCTGCTGCCGAAAGATGCCGCCGATTCACGCCCGGCGATGATAGAAATACGTCCCGGAACGGGTGGTGAAGAGGCTGCGCTTTTTGCCGGTGACTTGCTGCGCATGTATCAGCGTCACGCCGAGACGAACGGCTGGCGCTTTGATATTATCGAAGAGAATCAGACGGAGCTGGGCGGGATCAAAGAGGTTGTGGCCCATGTAAAGGGCGAAGGAGTATTTGCCCGGTTAAAATACGAATCCGGCGTGCACCGCGTCCAGCGGGTACCAACGACAGAAAGTGGCGGCCGCATCCATACCAGCGCCGCAACCGTGGCGGTTTTACCCGAAGCCGAGGATGTCGATGTCGAGATTGCATCTGGTGACCTACGCATTGATACTATGCGCAGTTCCGGGGCGGGTGGCCAACATGTGAACACCACCGATTCAGCGGTTCGCATCACCCATCTTCCAACCGGTTTGGTGGTGACCTCTTCGGAAAAATCCCAACACCGAAACCGCGAGATTGCGATGCAGGTTCTCAAAGCCCGGCTGTTTGATCTTGAACGTCAAAGGGTCGATGATGCGCGGTCAGCGGACCGTAAATCACAAGTGGGCTCCGGTGATCGCAGTGAACGCATCCGTACTTATAACTTTCCGCAGGGCCGGATGACCGACCACCGTATCAATCTGACACTGTACAAGCTGGATCAGGTTATGGCGGGTGATCTGGATGAAACGATCAATGCTTTGACTGCAGATGCCCAGGCCCGACAACTGGCCGAGATGGAATAGTGACCGTCTTCGAGATGGTGGCAAACGCAGCGCAGAGTCTGCGCGCGGCTGGCATAGACAGCGCGGCACGCGATGCGCGGGCTCTTGTGGCGCACGCGCTGGGGGTGGCTGCGAATCGCATTGTTTTGCTCGGATCTGATCCTATCGACCTCAAAGCGCAGGAGCGGCTTGCCGGCTATCTGGAACGTCGCCTGCGGCATGAGCCTGTCTCAAAGATTACGGGGTGGCGTCAGTTTTGGGGACGGGATTTTCACATTTCGAAAGCGGTGCTTGATCCCCGCCCTGAGACTGAGACGGTGATCGTCGAGGCGTTGAAACACCCCGCAGCAACGGTGTTAGATCTGGGCACTGGCAGTGGTATTCTTGCGGTTACGCTGATGGCAGAATGGCCAAAGGCGCAGGCTCTGGCCACTGATATCAGCCCCGCTGCCTTGGCTGTAGCCGGCAAAAATGCCGCACGCTATGATATTGGTGATAGGCTTAGTTTTGCGCAAAGCAATTGGTTTGAGGGTGTGCAGGGTGAATTTGACCTGATTGTGGCCAATCCACCCTATATCGCCATGGAAGAAATGGCGGGTCTTGATCGGGATGTGCGCGACTTTGACCCCCATATCGCGCTGACGCCTGGTGGCGACGGGCTTGACCCGTACCGTTTGATTGCCGCCGCAGTCGGTCGCCATCTGTCTCCTGATGGCCGGCTTATCGTTGAAATCGGCCATCAACAGGCGGCAGATGTCCTGCAAATATTTCAGGACGCCGGGTTGTCTTCACTGTGCTGTCATCCGGATTTGGCTGGACGCGATCGGGTCATTTCGGCGCGTATCCACTAAATTATGTTTGTTTAACTACGTTTTCACCTAATTTGTCCAATATCGCAGGCGTTTAATACGTTTTACACTTGTGTCGATCTGCTTGGCGTGTTTATTGGTAAGGGTCCGAAGCGAAGCGTTCGTGCTTTGCCAGACGTAAGCCCATAAATAGTGTCTCCATATTGTTGAGCAAAAATGTATCAACGTGGCACTTTGGAAAAAAAATCAAGGCTGGATTACTTATACATGAGATCTACTAAACCTCGCTCGCGGTCGAAATCTAACCGTAACCGTTCTGTCGGTAACGTTGTCAATCGTGTCTTTGACAGTTCTGGACCCGAGGGAAAAGTGCGTGGAACGCCACAGCAGATTATCGAAAAATATAATCAGTTGGCGCGGGATGCCCAACTGAGCAATGACCGGGTGGCTGCTGAGAACTTTCAGCAACACGCCGAGCATTATCTGCGGCTGCTAAGCGAGGCGCAACGCGAACAGGAACAGCGACGCGAGCAGCAAGAGCGGGAGAATCGTGAACGTCAGTCCGAGCGCGACCGCGAGCGGTCGAACCGAGATGCGGCACGCCATGCGCCTGAACAGCCAAGTTTTGACCCTGCCACCGCGCCCCAGCCGGACGTTTTTGATATGTCCGATCACAGCCGTGATAATGGTTTGGTAGAGACCCCGGAAAGTTCCCAACAATCCAGTATGCTGATTGTTGACCCGCTTGCTGTTGATGAGGCAAGTCAACCCGAGGTCGCAGAAACGCCGGCTAAGGTGGTCAAGTCGCGCGCCCCGCGCAAGCCAAGAAAAAAACCCGTTGCTAAAGCGCAGGCAGAACCAACCGGCGATACGCCTGCTTCTGATAAACCAGCAGCAGATCCAACGGTTGATGCCAACCCTTCTCAGGATACAGCCGCAGCGGCAGAGTAAACCTCGGTCCGATATTCTCATTTGACGGTGTTGGTTCCGCCGGCCCTGCCGGTTTTGTCGTGTGGTTTTTAACGCCAGCCACCTCTATTGGCTGATGAGTCTATGGCGCCGTCGTTGTACTTTACTAAGCCCGTCCTGCGACGCACGCAGACCTTTGGCCGCTTAGGTTCGTTGTATTTGGCGGGCTAGATTGCAAAAGCCTTCCAAAGACACTTGTTCGGCCCGCTCTGTTGGTTTGAGCCCTGCAGCAACCAGGCGGTCCTCAATATCTGGCCCAAGACCCTTTAGGGCCGAGCGCAGCATTTTGCGTCTTTGATTGAACGCCATTGCGATCACACGTTCCAAAACCTTCGGATCAGCGGGAAACCGCGGCGCAGGCAGAGCGGTAAAATGCACAACGGCGCTGGAAATTTTTGGCGGGGGCGTAAACGCTTCTGGGGGCAGCGACATTACAATCTGCGGATCACAGCGCCATTGCGCCAACAGCGCCAGTCGCCCATAGGCCTTTGACCCCGGTTGGGCGACAATCCGGTCGGCAACCTCGCGTTGGAACATCAGCGTCAGGCTGGTCCAAAAAGGCGGCCATTGTGGCGGGGTCAGCCAGCGGATCAACAATTCGGTACCAATGTTATAGGGTAAATTCGCCGCTACTTTAATCGGGGGCGTCAAATACTGCAGTGGGTCTATGCTCAGTGCATCGCCCTCCAGCACTGTCAGCCGTTCGGGATAGGCGTTTGATATCTGATGCAATGCGGTCAGGCAGCGGCGATCTTTTTCGATGGCAAGTACAAACCGCGCCCCCTCGGCAAGCAGGCCGCGGGTCAGCCCCCCCGGTCCGGGGCCAATCTCCAAGATATCACACCCGTCGAGCGGTCCGGCCTGGCGGGCAATTTTGGCAGTGAGGTTGAGGTCGAGTAAAAAATTTTGACCCAAGGACTTGCGTGCTGACAAATCATTTGCGGCGATGACCTCGCGCAGCGCTGGAAGGGAGTCAATTTGGCTCATGGCGTGGCTTGCGCCGTCAGGCGCACCATTTTGGCTGCCATCTCTAATGCTTTGATCAGGGAAGAGGGACGGGCTATTCCACGCCCGGCTATGTCAAATGCGGTGCCGTGATCGGGCGATGTTCTAATAAAGGGCAGGCCGAGCGTGACGTTGACACCGTGATCAAAATCCAGCGTTTTGATCGGGATAAGCGCTTGGTCATGATACATGCAGATGGCGGCATCATAGTTTTGGCGGGCTTGTGTGTGAAACATGGTATCTGCACTGAGCGGACCATCGATCAGCATGCCCTCGGCGCGCAGGTTCTCCAGTACGGGCGCAATTAAGTCGCGTTCCTGCAGACCCATTTTGCCACCTTCTCCGGCATGTGGATTGAGCCCGGCAACTGCCAGTCTAGGTTTTGTGACCCCAAATTTGCTTTTGAGTTCCGCCTCGGTGATCCGCAGAGTATCGCGTAAAAGTTCCGCTGTGAGCATTTTGGCAACGTCTTGAAGCGGGATGTGAATAGTCGTCGGGACCACGCGCAGGGCATCGCAGGCCAACATCATTACAACCCGGTCGACCCCAGCCAGCGCCGCAAGGTATTCGGTATGTCCGGGATGGCGAAAACCTGCCCCGTCTTGCAGCGCTTTTTTATTGATTGGGGCCGTGCACAGGGCGCTGGCAGCACCTGATTGTACCAGATGAACAGCGCGGGAAATGCTGTCGATAATTGCTTGTGCATTGCGCGGGTCGGGCCTGCCGGGCGCGGCTGGCTCAGGGAATGGATGTGCAAGCACCGGCAGGCCCTGTCTGGTGGCGCGGGGGGCTTCGCTTGGATCGTCGATCAGGATATGCGCGCTGCCGGCGGGCAAGTGGCGGGGATCACCGATCCAAAAAAATGCCAGCTGCGTGCCAAGTTTCTGCCAAGCCTTTACGCTAAGTTCTGGCCCGACTCCCGCGGGATCGCCACAGGTCAAGGCGATGGGTAAAGTCATTGTTCGGCGATATAGGCAGAACTGCGTAATTCCTGCAGATACTGATCGGCATAGGAAGACAGGCGTTGCATCTGTAAGCCACGCAACACGTCTTGACGAGACAGGTCTTCAATGGTCTCAGCCAGCCGACCACAGAGCATGACAAGCGTCACACTGCCATCATTGGGGTCGGGCGCCGCCAGATTCATTTCATTCTCGTCAAGCTTGGCCAGTTGCAGGGACATGCGTGCTGGTATGTCTGCAGGAGCTTTTGAATGCCGTTGTAGGCGGTCTTCGGGTTGGCCTTTGGCGATCCCATACAGATCGTCGCAGGTATCGGTCAGCGCTTTGACCTGCTTGGCTTGCTGCAGCGTTTCTTCCGGAGTTTCGGCCAGTATGCGGTAGGTCATATAGTCAACCACAGCAATCAACGGTGTGCGGTAGCTTGTCTCTTCGATGTCGCGCAATTGGAACAAGGCCACGCCGCCGTCGAGCGGTATAGGTTCTGTGACCTGCCCTGGGGTCAGTGATACAATCAAAGACTGCAGCATCGGGGGTAATTTGTTCATCTCGGTCCAGTCTAGCCGGCCGCCTATGTCTCGGGTCTCGGCCACTGAATAGCGCTGTGCCGCCTCGGAAAATTCGCTGAGCGAGGTGAGTTTTGCGAACAGTTGCGCCCGGGCGGTGACCTGCTCATAGGTATCATCTGAGATTGGCATGATCAGCTCAGAGAGCAGGACCCGCATCGCGCTACCTTCAAGACGCGCCTGATAGGCCCGGTCAACCTCGGCTTCGGTGATTTGGACCCTCGGGGCGAATAACTGCTGCATCAGTATACCCCAAATCAGGTTTGATCTTATAAATTCTTCATAAGTTTGTCGGTCCACACCGGCCTGGCCAAGTATGTTGACGAAGTCTTCGAGCGACAGATTACCGCTCGCGGCAAATTCTGTCATGCTTTGTTCCAATTGCCCCTCAGGTAGTTTCAAACCCATCCCCGCGGCAAGACTGTTCTTGAGGCGGTCATCAATCAGCTGGTCCCGCGCCGTTTGGCGAATGTCGCCCGGGGTTTCAATGATCTGTAAAAACCGAATACGCTGATCCAGCTCATATAGGGTTATAACGGATTGATTGACGCGCAAAACCGCAGAGACGGCGCTTTGCGATTTTGCAGGATCCGGCAGGCAGAGGGGTATGCAAAGCATCGCGAGCAAAAGCGGGCGGAGGCGCATCATGGAATTCATATTAATTGCTCCTGCAGGTTTTTTTATAATGAGTGTCACTGCCACTAAATCCAAAGCCACGCAAGTCAACGCCCAAAGTCAGATCTGTTGAAGGGGTCAGATTAGTTGATGAGGCGAAGCGTTTGGATATTGCAAATTGGGCTCGCACACATTCATTCTCATACGTCAGGCTCAAGCCGGCTGTCGCGGTGTGGTCTGCGGAGAGATCATAGCGAATATTGCCTTCGCTCTGCCAGTGATCTGAGATGTAATATCCGGTGTTGAGGCTCCATTCAGAGAGTGTTCTGCCGCGATTTTCGTCTGCATCGTATGGCAATGAGATAAAGCTGGTCCGAATGCTTCCGCGGTTGCGCTGCCAGGTCGCGTTGGCTTCGATTTTATCAAAATTGGCTTTCGCTCCCATCAGCCCACGCGCCATGAAGATCAGCCCTTTGTTGTTTTTAATTTGTCCCGCGACTAGGATGTCGGAGTAGCGGGACTTTAATCCCGATATGGCCGAAAAACCCGAGGCACTGGCTTTCGTGCTACGGATGATCTGTCCTAAAGCCAACCCGGATGCCCAGCCGCCGGGGGCGGTATGCAGCCAGCGCATGCCAACTGCAGCACGGCTGCCGTGTTCGCGCTGATCGGGGGCGGTAAACCGGCTGAGGCTAAGTAAATTGCCTTCGTCAAACTCGCTTAGCGTGCTTTCGTCGATCCGAATGTTGGGTTGTTTACTGCCGCTCCAGCCCAGTTGCAAAACTGGTTCCAGCAGTTCATACGCCCTATTGGTCGTCGTTCTTTTTAACGGCCATCTCAGGTCGACTGCACCCTCAGGGTTTGCTACGGCAATGGTCTGATTAAAGGCGCTGTCTTGGGCGTAGGTATACGCATCAAGATTAAGGCGTCCAACCACTCCCATCCGCAGGCCCCGCGGCAATGTCCATCTGCGGCGCCATGACAGCTCTGCGTGGGCGCGGGTCACATCACGCCCGATGATATCCGTTTTTGACGCCCGAATGTGGGTGTGCGCCTCTAGCAATAGCCGGGCTTCCCCACCGACGCTTGACGGAAAGAACCGCCGTTCTTCGGTCAGGTCCAAGATGAATCTGGGCAGACTTGCGTTATCTTCCGTGGGTCTTAGGCTGTCGTAATTGAGCAATTCTGCTGAGAAATATTTATTTTTGCGGGTGCGCTCAACCGAAACTGAGCTGTCAAGCCGGTCCTTTTGTGATATATTGTAATCAGACAGATAGGCCTCGTCCATTACAGCTTCGATATCGAAAGACAGCTTGTAATCGCGCTCTAGATTGAAAGTCCCATTGCCAAAAACATAGCCCCTTAGTGTATTTTTCACCAAAGTGTCAGAGGTCAGGGAACCGGTCATTTTGACATCGCCATTGTGAAACTTCTGCCGGTAGCGAAACTCCATCGTTTTTGTTTTAGACGAAAGATAAGGTGTGAGTGTCAGATCTTTGTGATCCCCAATCGGGATAAAATACGGCAGTTTAACCCCAAAACCCACCAGAGTGTTGGATTTGCCGCGGGGCAATAAAAATCCGCGCGCTCGCTTTAATGTCGGGTCGGGCATGCGCAATCTTGGCAGATATAAAACTGGGATGCCGCCAAATCGGAACTGTGCATCGGTGAAATATAATTGTTTTTTTTCGGCGTCGTGAATCACCCGTCTGGCCCGGATTTGCCACAAAGGCACACCGTTTTTGGTGCAAATCTGGCAAGACGACGCGGTGGCGTTGTCCATTTGCGTATAGCGCCCCGAGACCCGTTTGATTTGAAGCGTTGCCAGCTGCAGTTGTTGCGCCAAGACAATCCGGGCGCTGTGCAGCAGTCCATTTTGAAGGTCGGTATCCAAGACAGCGTGATCAGCGACAATAATTATGTCGTCACCGTCCTCTAACCTGATTGGCCCGTCGATTGTTAAATCGTCGGTTCGTCTGTCATAGGTTATTTTTTCTGCGCGCATTAGACGGCTGCCAAAGGCAACGTATACGTTGCCGGTTGCCACCAATTGCGATTGCGGGGTCACCGTGATTGTGTCTGCAACCAGTGACGCCAAGGACGGAGAGGCCAGCGTCTCTGATGCGCGGCAAGCAGTGCTGAGGCATAGCAGACAGAGCACAGCCAAATAACCAATAAGATCACGCATCAGCCATCCTCCATATGTAGAATAAGGCCAAAAGCTAAAAAAACCGAGGCAAAGGGTGGGGCCCAAGCCGCTAAAACTGGATCCAGTTGGCCGTTATCTCCCAAAATCTGTGCAAGATTTCGAATATAGTACAGGCCAAAGCCGATTAATATTGCCATCAGCACAGCGAGGCCTGTGCGCCCATGCCGGTTGTGACGCATGGTAAAGGCCGCTCCTACCAATACCATAGCCATCAAAAACAGGGGTCTTGCCAGTTCCATATGGAACCAGACCGTGTGACGGCGGGATGAAAACCCGGCTTGGTTCAACTGGTCGATAAAGCCGGGCAACTCCCAAATCGACACTGTCGAGGGTTTGCCGAAACTGTCTCGAATACTATCCTGTGTCAGGGTCGAGGGCACCTGTAGTCGGTCAAAATGCACGGACTGCTCTTCTGGGTTTTGGCCTCGGATTAAGGCCCAGCTCTTGGCATTTTCTAAAACCCATGCGCCTTTTTCCAACCGAGCATTTTCTGCGTGGACCCGTCGAATTGGTCCCTTGTCGTGCGCATATGTGATAAAGTTGACATCATACAAGATTGTGGCGTCGCTATTGGCCCGCGAGGCCCGGATGACGGTCTGGCCGGTTTCACCGCCCTGACGCAACCACAGGCCTTCGCCTCGAATAGAAACCGTTGACACACCGTTGTTGCGATAGGTCTCGCGCAATTCCTGAGAGCGCTTTGAGGTCGTCGCAACGATGGGGTTACAGATTGCCACGGCAAAAATTCCCAACGTAAACGCCACCAGGACCGGGGCCATGAGACTGTAGACTGCCGATCTGCCGCTGGCGCGGGCAACGATCAATTCACTGCTGCGCGACAGTGACATAAACAGCAAAATGGCAGCGAGAATAACAATCAGCGGCAGCATGGTGTAAAGCGCGCTTGGCGCATTCAAAAGGCTGAGCCAAAGCACATCCTGAAAGGCAACATCGCGGCCAAATCGGCGAAGTTGTTCAATCAGATCCAGCATTGCCAAAAAGCAAAAAAACATGCCGAATACGGCCGCCAATGTGGTGGAAAATCTCTGGGCAAAATAGAAGTGCAGCATCATCGGTGTGCGGCCTTCGAAACGCGCCGGAACGGTGGACGTGCCACATAACTCAAACACCCCAAGGTGAACAGACAGCCCACCAGGGTCGGGGCGTAAATTAAAGGCCAGAGGTTTGGGTTGGCCCTGACAGGGTCAATCATAACACTTTCTGTAAGTTTGATTAAAACCAATAGGGCAATGGCAAAAACAATCTGTCGGCCGATTCCAAAACGACTGAAGCCTGCGGTCAGCAGCGTCGAGAACCCGATTAGTGCCGCAACGAGGCACAACAGGGGTTGCTGAAACCGTCCATGCGCCTCTTGCAGCACCCGTCCCAACGAGACACCATTTTGTTCAGCTATTTGGCCTGACCAACGCAGTAATTCCCCGGTTGGGATCTGTTTGATATTCCTGTTTTTGTCAGTTCGGGTTTTAATCAATGCACTGATATCATAAGATAGATCTTCAAAGCTGGTGGTGGACAATAATTGATCTTTGGTTGAAAGCACTTGAACGAGCCCATTCACCATTACCAGTTTCGTGCCTCGCGTGTCCCGCATCAGATAGGCGGTTTTGGCCGTGTAGATATTCGATACGTCAGGGTTGCGCCGATCAGAAACGAAAATATCGCTGAGACGGCCGTCGTCGGAAATATCACGAATATAGAGCGTGATGCCTTTTGCAGGATGCAGGAACGTTCCAGGACGCAGCAGCCGGGCATAAAGGTCTTTGGCGATGTCTGTCTCGCGGTCTCGCAATTGTTGCAGGCTTACTGGCACAAGCGTGTGGGTCATAATGGACATCATAGTTGCGGTTATCACCCCGAATACTATGACCGGCCAGGCCAGCCTCCAGGGCGAAAACCCTGTGGCCTGCATGACGGTCAGTTCGCTTTCTGACGACAGCCGGTTGGTGACGTAAACTGCCGCTCCGAAAGCCGCGATCGGCAAGACACTGCGGACGACGTTTGGCAGGCTGAGTAGTGTAAATTCTAAAACCACGGCAGCCGAATGCCCGTCGGAGATCAAGCGGTCAAAGACTTTAACCGTGTTGTTCACCCAATACACCGAGACCAGCACCAAGGCAAAAAAGCCAAACATCACCATCAGTTGCGACAGGATGTATCTGTCGAATTTGCGCAAGATGGTCCTCCAAACAGGGTAATAATGGTTTGGATACATTATCGGAATTGAATCAAAGGTAAAACTGCTATCTACTCAAATACCAAGGCTCTTTTTGAGTTATTTTCATTTTGAACAGGACCGAACCGATGACACAGCCTTCCGAAATTACCTTTTTGGCCAATGACCTCGATCAAATTGCCACCTTTGAGGGCAGAATAGCGGTTTTTCTATCCGGCGCGGATGGCTTGGATTTGGCCGCGCGGCGGGCCAATCGGTTGAGCCAGGGCGCAATAGACCGCTTTGCCCATTCCAAACAGTTTGATGAGATGAAGCCCGGTCAGGTTTTTAGCCTGAATTTCCCGTCCGGTATGGCGGCTGAGGCGCTTGATATTGTGAAATTGCCCCGTCGACCCGAGTGTGAGCCTGCCCGCGCTGCTGGGGTTGCTTTGGGTAAAATACGCGGAAGCCAACCGGTTTTGGTGCTGGCGGGCAACAATCCCCGAACTTCGGATATCGCGTTGGGCATCATGCTGCGGGGGTATCATTTCAATGATCACAAAACGGCTTCTGATTCGGTTTCCGACGTTGCCGCCACATACGTCATGGTCAGCAATACCGAAGAGCAAGAGGCCGCGTTCCATGCTGTGCGCGCGGTGGCCGAGGCCGTGTTTTTTACCCGCGACCTGGTCAGCGAACCGGCCAATGTTCTGACCACGACGGAATTTGCGGATCGGCTGGTCGCGCTGGGCGAATTAGGGCTCAAGGTAGAAGTGCTGGAAGAAGACAAACTGCTCGAATTGGGCATGGGGTCTTTGCTCTGCGTTGGGCAGGGCAGTGCCAGCCCGTCAAAAGTGGTTGTTATGCAGTGGAACGGGGGTGTTGATGGTGCCTCGCCGCTGGCGCTTGTTGGCAAGGGGGTCGTGTTTGACACTGGTGGTATTTCTTTAAAGCCGGCTGGTGGCATGGAAGACATGACGATGGACATGGGCGGCGCAGGCGTCGTTGCCGGGGTGATGCAGGCACTTGCGGCGCGCAAAGCTAAGGCAAATGTGGTTGGTCTGGTTGGCCTGGTTGAAAACATGCCCTCCAGCACAGCAACCCGTCCCGGAGATGTGGTGCGATCGATGAAGGGTGATACCATCGAGGTGATCAATACCGATGCCGAGGGCCGTTTGGTGCTGGCTGATGTCCTGTGGTACGCTCAGACCCGGTTTGCGCCTGTTGCGCTGATCGATCTGGCGACCCTGACCGGGGCTGCGATTGTGGCTTTGGGTCATGAGAATGCGGCGGTGTTTTCCAATGATGACACGCTGTGTCAGAATTTTCTCGACGCGGCCGCGGCCGAAGGTGAGGGCGCCTGGCGGATGCCTTTGGGCAAAGCCTATGACAAGCTGATCAAATCGCCAATTGCCGATATGAAAAATACTGGCGGCCGGCCGGCGGGATCGGTCACTGCGGCGCAGTTTTTGCAGCGCTTTGTCAGATCCGAGACGCCTTGGATGCATCTCGATATTGCTGGCGTGGCGCATATTAAATCCGACAGTACCTATTCACCCAAAGGTGCAACGGGCTGGGGTGTGATGTCCCTGAACCGGCTGGTTGCCGATAGATTCGAGGTCTGATGGGGGCGGCTTTTTTTTATCATCTAACGCGTACGCCGCTTGAAAGCACGCTGGCGATGCTGTTGGGCAAGTCGTTGGCTGCGGGTTGGCGGGTTGCGGTGCGCGGATGCGAGACCGAGCGGATGGTCTGGCTCGACCGGCAATTGTGGCAGGGGGGCAAGGATGATTTTCTACCGCACGGGCTGGCCGGGGGCCCCCATGATGCGGCCCAGCCGGTCTTGCTGACCACTGCGAAAGAGATGACGAATGCGGCGTCTTGTTTGATGGCGGTTGATGGGGCCGATGTTGCCCCGGAGGAGGTGCAGCGATTAGAACGGGTCTGCATCTTGTTTGACGGTAATGCCACGGCCTCGCTGGATGCGGCGCGTGTTCAATGGAAAGCTTTGACCGACGCGGGCTGTTCGGCTCAATACTGGTCGGAAGCCTCCGGTCGGTGGGAGAAAAAAGCCGAAAAATAACAGGTTAGCGGGTCAGGATCATGCGGTCCTGCTTGATTTCAATGCTGGAAAACAGGTTGAGATAACTCATTCCGAGCAGGGATTGCCGCAATTCCCCGCCGTTGACCACGGCTTGAATGTTTCGGGCGCTCACGTCGCCGACGGTGACCGTATCAAGCCGCACTGGCGCCATGCGCACTGTGCCATTGGCGGTTTGGGCCTGCATCCAGAAATTGAGTTCCGCGCTTTTGAACCCGAGCTCTGTGGCATCTTGCTGGCTGAGAACAATCTGGCTGGCCCCTGTGTCAACCAGAAACACCAGCGTTTGATCGTTGACTTGAAGGCTCAGATGATAATGTCCGTCAGCTTGTTTTGGGATGATGATTTTATCGCCCTCGACCCGCCCAGTGCCCAAAGTGGCACCAAGTGGTTGGGTCTTGCGGATGTCCTGCCACATGCCGATTGCGGCAATCACCGCCACAAAAATAAACAGCCAAACACCTGCCTGTTTTGCCATTTTTCCAAGTTCGCCCCGGCGGGTCATAAGCACAGAGCCAAGGATGACTGCGATCAGGATGCCCAGATAGGTTAATCTCGCGTAATCAGGTCCCCCCATCCTCTAGGCTCCCGGTCGCATGTGCTCAGAGAACGTGGTGATACCATCCATCACAAATTGTACCGCTAGCGCCGCCAGCAACATGCCCAATATACGCGTTACGACATTGATGCCGATTTTGCCTAACAGACGTTCCAAAACAGGCCCGATGGCGAACATCACATAGACCAGTATCAGAACGCTCACCATTACCATCGTGACCTGCCCGACACCCAAGCCTCCTGGATGCTTTTCGGTCAACAGGATCACCGAGGTTATCGCGCCGGGACCTGCGATCAGTGGGATTGCCAAGGGAAAAACCGAAGGATCCCCCTCGCTGTCATCTTCGCTTTGGTCTTCACGCCGCTGGCTGCGCCGGTTGAACAACATTTCCAGCGCCGTTAAAAACAATAAAATGCCCCCCGCAATACGGAAAGCAGGCATTGAGATGCCGACGAATCCCAGCACAGATTCGCCAAAAATCGAGAAAAGAAACAAGACCCCGCCGCCAACCATCACGGCACGCAAAGCAACACTGCGCCGCCGCCGGGCCGACATGCCTTGGGTTATGGCGACAAAAAAGGGCGCTAACCCAATGGGGTCAATTATGACAAACAAGGTAACGAAAGACGTCACGAGAAAAGTCGTGTCGAAAAATGTCACGCTGTGGATCCTTTGCAAATATGGTTGACGACGTTCAGATACCAAAAATGAATAAAGTGGTGAAGGGGCGGGTGGTGAAGGGCCAGATTGGCTACGGGATAAATCTTGAAGAGATGCTTTGACTTACAGCCTAATCAGTACCTAGGAGCGGTTCCAATGAAAATCCAGCTAAAATCAATGTTGGGCACGTCTCGGGATCGTTTTGGTGGTGGGAAAATGCTTCAATTGACTGAGAGCCATGCGGCGTAGGCAGACTAGGTTTGGGGGATTTTATTGCATTGTGTTTTAGTATTCTGTTAAAATAAACACGCTGTATTTAAGGATTTGATTTTATGGGACTTGATTTCGCCCCCTTGCCAAAAACAGCGCATGACTGCGCTGTTGAGGCCACAATCTCTGTTGTTAGTGGAAAATGGAAACCTATTTTGCTGTATCAGATGCGTGATGGCGCCAAGCGGTATTCTGAATTGCACCGGCTTGTGCCGCAGGCATCAGAACGGATGCTGGTACGGTCTTTGCGAGAACTGGAACAAGATCACTTAATACAGCGCAAAGTTTACAAACAGGTGCCGGCCCGGGTCGAGTATGCGCTAACCGCGGATGGCGAATCTTTGATCCCGGTGCTTAGCATGATGAGTGTTTGGGGTAACGAACGGAAGTACGCGTGAGATCAATCAGCGCAACAGCAATACTGGTGAATGTATTTTCGGGTCTTAATTTCGGCTGAAGTACCGCAAAAACAGCTTTTACTTACGTCTATGTCAGTAACTAACATCCGCGCATGTAGCTGTTTTTTATGGCATGGATATGTGTTCTGCGTTGTCTCGGAGTTCCGAGAATTTGAAAGCGCTCGATGTGGGGGAATTTAGCAATCCTTACATGGATTGTTCCAGCACAGATACAATGATTTTTATGGAGAATACTCATGTCAAACAGTGAAATTATCGCAACATATTTTAAAGCTATTCAAACAGGGGATCTCGCCAAACTTGGCGCGTTGGTGGCCGCAGATGTGATTTGGCACCAGCCCGGTGACAATCAGTTTTCCGGCACCCATACTGGCGCAGAGGCGGTCTTCGCAATGATCGGTAGCATGATGGAAGCGTCGGCCGGCACGTTCAAGATCGATTTAGTCAAAGACATTATGGTTAATGGGGCAGAGGTTGCTGCGACCATCGATTTTTCTGGCCAGCGCAATGGCACAGAGATGGCGCTTGGCGGCGTTGATGTCTTTACGGTGAAAAATGGCCAGATTGCCGAAGTCTGGTTATACTCTAGTGATCAAGCTGCAGAAGATGCCTTCTGGGGTAAGTCCTAAACCGCAGACATGGTGCAGGCTCATTCAGGTCTGATCTATCGTCCAGTTCTGCACCAAGTCAATTTCTGCCGAGAACGACATTGTAATTATTCGGATTGAAAAGCGACGGCGCTCCTCACCGCGGGTGCCGGCAGCGAAGTTAAACGTTGGCTTTTAGAAAATCTTGCTCGTTTTATGCTGGAATTCGTTTTATGCGTCGAAGGCTATCAAACCCCGACGGACGTTTCGGCAGGGTTATTCTCTGAGCGCGTCAGGCTTGATTTTCGGCCTTATCAAGTTTTTCCAGCGCGGTCATCCACAGTGTTTCGGCGCGCTCAAGTGCGGTCATAACTTCGCTGTATTTCTTCTGCCAAACTTCGCTCTCGACAATTTTCTCCGGTTGATACATGGCCGGATCACCAAGCTTTTTGGCGAGTTTGTCGCGCATTTCGTTCAGTTTCGTCACCCGCGCCTCGCAGGTGCGGACCTCGCCGCGCAGCCCCAAAATTTGATCCCGAGACGGGCGCGGTTTGTCCTTTTTACCGCCTGCCTTGGATTTAGCCTCGGGCTTGTTGCTGGTGAGCAGCATTTTTCGGTACGCTTCAAGGTCGTCCTCATAGGGCATTACAGCGCCATCTTTGATCAGCCAAAGCCTGTCGGCCACAAGCGACAGCAAATGCATGTCGTGGCTGACCAGTATCACAGCGCCGGAATAGCCGGTTAACGCCTCGACCAGCGCCTCTCGGCTTTCAATGTCGAGGTGGTTGGTCGGCTCATCCAAGATCAACATATGCGGCGCGTCCAATGTGGCCAGCAAAAGGGAAAGCCGCGCTTTTTGCCCCCCCGACAAGCGCCCGACCGGGGTTTCAGCCTGATCGGGTCCCAAGCCAAAACCGGCCAATTGTGCGCGCAGTTTTGATTGCATCGTACCGGGGCGTTCGCGTTGCAAATGCTGCAGCGGTGTTTCGTCGATGTACAACTCGTCGACCTGATGCTGGGCAAAATAGCCAATACGCAGCTTGGACGAGCGCGTCAGCTTGCCGGCCATACACGGCAGGCGATCTGACAGTAGCTTGGACAGGGTCGACTTGCCCTGACCGTTTTTGCCCAAAAGGGCGATCCGGTCATCTTGGTCAATCCGCAGGTCAAGACGCTTTAGAACTGCGGTGCCGTTATAGCCGACCTCGCCGCCCTCGATACGAATGATCGGGGGCGACAGTTCTTCGGGTTCGGGAAAGGTGAACACCCGACGCGCGGCCTCTTCGGGGGCAGCAATCATATCCATCCGCTCGATCATCTTCAGACGGGCTTGGGCCTGCTTGGCCTTTGAGGCTTTGGCGCGAAACCGGTCGACAAAGGATTGCAAATGGGCTTTGCGGGCGTCTTGCTTTTTGGCCAGAGAGGCCTGCATGGCCCGGCGTTCGGCGCGTTGCCGGGCGAACTGGTCATAGGGGCCAGTGTAATAGGTCAGCTTTTTGTCTTCGAGATGCAGAATCGCCCCAACAGAACGGTTCAGCAGCGCGCGGTCATGGCTGATAATGATTACCGTATGGGGGTATTTGACCAGATAGTTTTCCAGCCAGAGCGCCCCCTCTAGATCAAGATAGTTGGTTGGTTCGTCAAGCAACAACAGATCGGGTTGGGCAAACAGCACTGCGGCCAGCGCAACGCGCATGCGCCAGCCCCCCGAAAAGCCGCTGCAGGGCATGCGTTGTTCGGCGGCATCAAAGCCCAATCCTTTGAGAATACTCGAGGCGCGCCCCTCGGCCGACCAGGCATTGATGTCGGCCAGACGGGTTTGAATTTCGGCAATTCTTGCCCCGTCACTGGCGGTTTCCGCCTCCAGTAAAAGTGCAGCACGTTCGGTGTCTGCTGCCAGCACGGTGTCCAACAGGCTGACCTCGGAGGAGGGCGCCTCTTGCGAGACCCCGCCAATGCGGGCTCGGCTGGGCAGCGAAATTGCGCCGCCCTCCAAGGCTAGATCCCCTCGGATCAAATGAAACAGCGTGGTTTTTCCAGCTCCGTTGCGGCCGATCAAGCCAACCTTGTGACCGGTTGGGATCATGGCGCTGGCGGTGTCTAAAAGCGGTCGGCCTTCGACTGAGTAAGAGATATCTTCAATTTTTAACATGCGGGGCGTCTAGCAGAGCCAGCGCAGCGCCGCCAGCGGTCAATTCAGGTTTTGGCCAGCTTTTAGCACGCTTTCGTGCCCAACTTGTATTTTTGCTTTCTCATCGGCACTCTGACGGCATTTAAACCAAGTGATTCCAGCTATGATGCTCATACGTCCCTCTGTTTCTAAAGATGCCTCAAGCCTCGCGCTTTTGTCTCTTGAGGTCTGGTCGACGACCTATCTTCGCCGCGGTATCAATGCTTTTTTTGCCGAGTATGCTTTGGAAGAATTTTCCAGACCTGGCTTTGAAGCGGTGCTGTGTGATCCTTTTGAAATTCTTCTTGTGGCTGAGAAAAATAGGTTGGTACAGGGCTATATCCGTTTGGCTCTGAACAGTAATTGCGGCCTTGAGGGCACGGGTGTGGCTGAGATAAAAACGCTTTATGTCAGGCCGCGGCATCATCATCGGGGTATCGGCAAGGCTTTGTTGCGCGCTGGTCTGTCGGCGCTAGAGGCCGCGGGCCACACCAGCCCGTGGTTAATGGTGAATGCCCAAAACCAAGAGGCGATGGGGTTTTACACTGCCCAAGGGTTTGAACGGGTTGGCAAACGTAACTTTTGCATCGGCGATGCGCAATTTTTAAACTATATTCTGTCCTACACCGGGTAACGGTTCTACGCGTACCACAAGGCTTTGCACGACGGATAACAAGGCACTTTTCAATTGGCAAACCTCGTGTTAGTGGGCAGAGAAATTTCCGTCCGGCACATCGGGTGCCGGCATTAAAAAAGGATCAAGGCACATGGCCGTCGAACGTACCCTCAGCATCATTAAACCAGACGCAACCAACCGCAATCTGACCGGCAAAATCAACGCCAAGTTCGAAGAGGCTGGATTGCGTATTGCGGCGCAAAAGCGCGTGCACCTGACCATGGCGCAAGCGGGCGTGTTTTATGCCGAGCATGCTGAGCGTCCGTTTTATGGCGAGCTGTGCGAGTTTATGGCCTCTGCGCCGGTTGTGCTGCAGGTTCTCGAAGGAGAGGGCGCAATTGCCAAAAATCGCGAAGTCATGGGCGCTACCAATCCGGCAGATGCTGCTGCGGGCACTGTGCGGGCGGAATTTGCGCAGTCAGTTGGCGAGAACTCGGTGCACGGCTCCGATAGCCCTGAAAGTGCCGCACGTGAGATTGCTTATTTCTTCTCGGGCCTTGAACTGGTTGGTTAAGCGCCTGACTTTATAACGCCGATTTTATCAAGGGCTGCGTCCAAACTGGCGCGGCCCTTGTCGTATTTGCGGGCCTTTAAAGTGTCAAAACGTGCCCGTAATGCCAGTTTCTCAGCGCCCTTGCAATCGTTCCACGGCCGCCCCTGTAATCCCATCACCAGAACATAATAGCCGATGAAATGCGGTTGAGTGCCGGTTTCCAGCAATTTCGCATAGGCCGCATCCGCGCCCAAGGCGCGCAGCGTCTCGGCCGAAGCAATACCTGCGCGCGCGCAGGCCTGCTCGAAGGCGGGCCCCAAGTTGCGGATCGAAGAGACGGGTGTTGACATCGGGGTAGACGTTCTTTGAAAAACTGTCGGGACTTTAGCTCGTCGCTATCCATATGGCAAATGCTGGATAGGGTGACTTTGCCAAAAGGGGTTGGCAGAACGGGCGTAATTTGTTAAAGAAGCAGCATGAAGATAGAAACCTGCATAGAGATTTGCATTTACCGCTGATAGAGCTGCGCGGGTTTCACTTTTCCGTTTCCGAACCGAATTGACTTTGATACGCCCGCAGCGCGACCGCACGCGAGGGAGACCCAATGGCGCAGATCAAACTTCACAACACGAAAACCCGGCACAAAGAGATTTTCGAGCCGATCGATGCGGCCAATGTCCGGTTGTACCTTTGTGGCCCGACGGTCTACGACCGCGCTCATATCGGCAATGCGCGCAATGTGATCATGTTTGATGTGCTCTATCGGTTGCTGCGCCACAGCTATGGGGATGACCATGTCACCTATGTGCGAAATTTCACCGATGTGGATGACAAAATTAACGCCCGCGCTCAGGGCAGCGGGCGCAGCATTGGCGAGATTACCGCCGAGACGATAGGGTGGTATCTGGACGATATGGCGGCGTTGGGAAACCTCGAGCCGGATCATATGCCGCGCGCGACGCAATACATCCCGCAGATGGTGAGTATGATTGCGGATCTGATTGCCCGAAATCATGCCTATGCCGCCGATGGCCACGTGCTGTTTGCGGTCGATAGCTATGCTGATTATGGTGCTTTGTCTGGGCGATCGTTAGACGATATGATTGCCGGCGCCCGCGTTGAGGTGGCACCTTATAAGCGCAACCCGATGGATTTTGTGTTGTGGAAGCCGTCGGATTCGGTGGCGCCGGGGTGGAACAGTCCTTGGGGCTATGGCAGGCCGGGCTGGCACATCGAATGCTCTGCAATGGCGTATGAACTGTTGGGACCGAGCTTTGACATTCATGGAGGCGGCAACGACTTGATGTTTCCACATCATGAAAACGAGCTTGCACAAAGTTGTTGCGCGGTGCCGGATGGTGGGTTTGCAAATGTTTGGTTGCACAACGAAATGCTGCAGGTCGAAGGCAAGAAAATGTCGAAATCGCTGGGTAATTTCTTTACGGTGCGCGATTTGCTGGACCGAGGTGTGTCGGGCGAAGTGATCCGCTTTGTCTTTCTGTCGACGCATTATGGCAAGCCAATGGATTGGACCGCGCAAAAAGCCCAAGACGCCGAGAAAACGCTGCGTAAATGGCGGACGCTTTCGGCGGGCATCGAACCCGCCTCTTGCGCGGCCCCCGATGTGTTGGCCTGTTTGTCAGATGATTTGAATACGGCCGGTGCCATTGGCGTGTTGCATCAGTTGGCGGCGCAGGGAGATGCTGCAGAGCTGTTGGCCGGTGCCAGAATCATGGGGTTGTTATTGCCGCAGATGGGGGATTGGGCCACAACCGTGGATGTGGATTTAAGCGCTTTTGCCGCGGCTTTGGAAACAGCGCGGGTTGCGGCGATGAAAAGCAAGGATTTTTCACAAGTGGACCAGATGAAAGCCATGCTGACGGGCGCAGGGGTCGAAGTGCGGATGAGCAAGGCCGGGGTTGACCTTTTGCCAAGTGCTGGATTTGATGCCACAAAACTGGAGCCGTCGCCATGAGTAAAGATCGTCTGTACATCTACGATACCACCCTGCGCGATGGCCAACAAACGCAAGGTGTGCAGTTTTCCCTCGCTGAAAAAAAACAAATTGCCACGGCTTTAGATGCGCTCGGGGTGGATTATATCGAAGGTGGCTGGCCCGGTGCCAATCCGGTAGATAGCGAGTTTTTTAACAGCAAAATGCCGCTGCGGTCGACCTTTACCGCTTTTGGCATGACCAAACGGTCCGGACGCTCGGCCGAAAATGATGATGTGCTGAATGCGGTGGTCAATGTGGCGACCCCGGCGGTCTGTCTGGTCGGCAAAACGCATGATTTTCACGTTGAGACGGCGCTGGGCATTGCGCTGGCGGAAAATACTGAAAATATCGCGCGTTCTATAGAATATTTAGTGGCAAAGGGTCGCGAGGCGCTGTTTGATGCTGAACATTTCTTTGACGGCTATAAAGCCAATCCGGCTTACGCAATTGAGAGCCTGCGCGCGGCCTATGATGCCGGGGCGCGCTGGGTTGTGCTGTGTGATACCAACGGCGGTGTTCTGCCCGCTGAAGTGGGTCAGATTGTTAAAGAGGTTATTGCCGGGGGCATTGCCGGTGACCGACTGGGTATTCACACGCATAATGACACAGAAAACGCCGTCGCCAATACGCTGGCCGCCGTGGATGCCGGCGCGCGGCAAATTCAAGGGACGCTCAACGGATTGGGCGAGCGGTGCGGCAATGCCAACCTGACATCGCTTTTGCCGATCTTGTGTTTGAAAGATCGCTATAAATCGCACTATGACGTCGGGATCACGCCTGCTGCACTGGCAGATCTGAAACGCGCCTCGCGCCTCTTGGATGATATTTTGAACCGGGTTCCCGCCGCGCAGGCGCCGTTCGTCGGGACCAGCGCCTTTGTCCACAAAGCCGGCCTGCATGCCAGCGCAATTTTGAAAGATCCCACGACCTATGAACATATTGACCCTGCGCTTGTCGGCAACCAGCGGGTCATTCCGATGTCCAACCAAGCCGGACAGTCCAACTTGCGTCAACGTCTGGGCGAGGCGGGTTTGGTCGTTGAAAAAGGCGATCCGGCTTTAGGACGCATTCTGGATCTGGTGAAAACCCGTGAGGCTGAGGGCTATTCTTATGATACGGCACAGGCCAGTTTCGAGGTGTTGGCGCGCCGCGAGTTGGGACTTTGTCCAGAATTTTTCGATGTGAAGCGCTATAAAGTATCGGTCGAGCGGCGCAAAAATAAATATAACCGGATGGTGTCTCTGTCCGAGGCCGTGGTCGTGGTGCGGATCAATGGCGAGAAGAAAATGTCGGTCAGTGAATCGATGGATGAACTTGGCAATGACCGCGGTCCGGTCAATGCGCTGTCCAAAGCGCTGGCCAAAGATCTGGGCCCGTATCAGAAGATGATCGATGATATGAGTTTGGTCGATTACAAGGTGCGTATCACTCAAGGTGGCACGGAAGCCGTCACGCGTGTGGTGATTGATTGCGAAGACAGCAAGGGCCGTTGCTGGTCAACCGTAGGGGTGTCAGCAAACATTGTTGATGCGAGTTTCGAGGCGCTGCTGGACGCAATAAACTGGAAACTGATCCGCGACACTGGGCAGCGGGCGTGATGTCTGGCGTGTATGCGTTGATTTTATAAACATGCTGCACTAGAATTCTGAAAAGTTTGTTACCTGCATTTATTTTATACGCGCCGTATATTGGGGCGACGCTTTGCCATGATTCAGTTGATTTTGATTTTTCTGGGCGTGTCAGTCATAGGGTTCTTTGCGCTTGCCGTGGGCCTTATCCTGTCTCAGAGGCCTCTTGCGGTTCTGGCGGGCATGCCCGAGGACGAGTTTCAAGCGGCTGCAACAGCCACGTCTGACATAGCGCCAGTGGCGGTGTCCAAAGCGCGATTGCGCGACGGGCTCGAGATCGATGTGCGCCAGTTGTCTGCAAATGGCATAGACCCGCCTTTGCTGATATTGCTGCATGGCTCAGGTTGGTATGGCCAGCAGTTTGACGCGCTGTTGCCCGCGCTTGCCAAGCATGCCGATGTTATCGCGCCAGATCTGCGCGGGCACGGCCCTCAGGCGAAACTTAGGGGCGATGTTGCCTATATCGGGCAGCTTGAGGACGATATCGCGGACCTTATCGATCTTTATGCGCGCCCTGAACAAAAAATTGTTTTGGCCGGACACAGTTCCGGTGGTGGGCTGGCGATCCGGTTTTTGGCCGGGGCACATGGGGATAGGGTGACATCCGCAATCCTTTTGGCACCTTTTCTAAAATATAATGCGCCGACGATGCGGCCTAACGCCGGAGGGTGGTCGCGGCCGCTGGTGCGTCGGTTCATCGGCCTGTCGCTGCTAAACGCTGTTGGCGTCACCGTGTTAAACCATCTGACGGTTTTGCAGTTCGCCTTTCCAGAATTCGTGTTGAACACTGTGCATAAAGTTGCGTTGACCCGTGCTTATACATACCGAATGAATTTGTCATATGAACCCCGCAGCGATTATCTTTCTGATATTGCGGCACTGCCGCGATTTGATCTTATTGTTGGGCAGGATGACAAGTTTTTTATTGCAGACGCTTTTAAGCCTTTGATGCGTGCGGTCACTGACAAGGGACAATATCACATGATCCAAACCCGAGGTCATTTGAATCTTCTTTATGCGCCTGAGACGCTGCAGATCATTAAGCGCCATCTTGCTACTGGATAAAAAATGGTCGAATAGAAAAGCGCTCATGTCGTGTGCGGGTTTTGATTGGTAAGTGACCGCAATTGACCTGGTTTGGTTTTATGAGATGTGTCTCAAAGTTTTATATTGTTATTAGGAGCCACGCTGAATTCTTCAAGCGACTGTCGTCAAACGCTATTTTTACGGTTGTCAAAGAACTTTGAGTGCCTCTTTGGGACGAGCAGCAGCCCCAAGGGCCTATTTACAAGCGCCATTTACTGGCTTGCAGTCCGAGAAGAAATTTTTGACGTTACTTCTGTCATCTTTTGGACCTAAAAAGGCATAGGTTAGCCCCGCAATAATGGTCAAAGTGATAACTGCTTGAATAATTTTCCCGCGATGTTGATCCATAAATGAAACTGGATCTTCATCTTGATCAGGAGTATTCTGATGATCAAGAGCCATTTCAAACCTCCCAATTCCCAAGTGTCATTCAGATTATAATATCATAATTTAAAATATAAAAAAAGTAATTTTGTTACTGACACTTCAATCAAGGTTTTGGTCTGCGGATTATGGATCTGAAAGTTTTTGTATCAAGACGAAATGACATTTGCCAAATTGTTTTAATGATCCAAACCCTACAGGGTTCAGGCAGAATTTCAGGCGCAAGTTCCGCGGATATGCAAGCACAATGGGCGGGGCGTGCTGTGTCCATTCAGGTAGGTTGCTCCATGCGCTCTTGTCCTATCTTGTAGGCTCAAATCACCTCTACACAAACCTTAGTATGTACCCTATAGTGTCGTGGGGTGGTTTACTGTCCCGGGAATTATGACGTCACACCCAAAAACAAGATAAGTGGATTTGCCATGCGCTGCCCGTTTTGTGGAAATATAGACACTCAGGTCAAAGATTCGCGTCCGGCTGAAGATCATGTTTCGATCAGAAGGAGGCGGAATTGTGCGGCATGTGGTGGCCGTTTTACCACCTATGAAAGGGTACAACTCCGTGATCTGGTAGTCATTAAAACCAATGGCCGGCGCGAGGATTTTGATCGTGGCAAGCTTGAGCGTTCGATCCGGATTGCGCTGCAAAAGCGTCCGGTTGAACATGACAGAATGGATCAAATGATTTCCGGTATTGTGCGTAGGTTGGAATCTATGGGCGAGACAGATGTTGGCTCCAAGCAGATTGGCGAAATTGTTATGGAAGCCTTGGCAAGGATTGACACGGTGGCCTATGTGCGGTTCGCAAGTGTCTATAAAAACTTTCAGGCTGCTGATGATTTTGATAAATTTGTCAGTGAGTTGCGACCTGTTATTCCCAAAGAAACGTGAGCGATCCAGACCACCGCTTTATGCGCGCAGCACTGGCGTTGGGGCGCAGAGGTCAGGGTCAAACCTGGCCTAACCCGGCGGTTGGCTGTGTTATTGTGCGTGGCGCGCGCATCGTTGGGCGCGGTTGGACCCAGCCGGGGGGAAGACCGCATGCTGAAGTCTTGGCGCTGGCGCAGGCCGGAGCGTTGGCCAAAGGGGCCACTGTTTATGTGACGCTCGAGCCCTGCGCCCATGTGGGAAAAACGCCGCCCTGCGCAACGGCTTTGATAACGGCAGGCGTTTCGCGGGTTGTCGCGGCAATAGAAGACAGCGATGTGCGGGTGTCTGGCAAAGGGTTCGCGATGCTGCGAGCGGCGGGTATTGCCGTCACCACCGGTGTTTTGGCACAGTCTGCGGCACAGGATCACGCGGGATTTTTTCTCAAAACCGGCCTTGGACGGCCATGGGTAACCTTGAAGCTGGCAAACAGCTTTGACGGACGGATTGCCACGGCCTCGGGCGAGAGCCGCTGGATAACCGGCCCCGAGGCGCGGCGTGCTGTCCATAGCATGCGGATGCGCCACGATGCGGTGATGGTAGGTGGTGGCACAGCCCGCTCTGATGATCCGGATTTGACCATTCGCGGGTTGGGTACGGTGCCACAACCTGTGCGGATTGTGGTGTCGCGGCGGCTCGATTTGCCCTTGATGGGGCGGTTGGCGCGCTCGGCACAGCAGGTTCCGGTCTGGATTTGCCACGGTCGGGATGCCGATGCTGATCTGTGTTCGGCCTGGTCCGGTCTTGGCGCGCGCTTGATTGCTTGTCCACAAAGCGCTGGCCAGATGGATATGGGCGGCGTGCTCCAGGCTTTGGGCCAGCAAGGGATGACACGCATTTTTTGCGAGGGGGGGGCTGCGCTCTCTGCATCGTTGTTGCTGAATGACTTGGTGGATGAGATTGTTGGGTTCACCGCCGGATTGGTGCTGGGGGCAGAGGGCTGGCCGGCATTGGGGGCAATGGGGTATGACCGACTGGCAGATGCTGCGCGGTTTGACTTATACGACACAAAATCGGTTGGGGGGGATGTGTTGCACCGTTGGCGGCGCTCATCGCCAGAGCGAGGCGTGGCTGGCCCAGAGACCCTGTAGCTTTGATAATACACGGTTTATTGGGCTGTGACCTGCGGCCTCGCTGTCCTGCAGCCGCTCGATAACCACTTCTACCGGGCAGGGCAGGCGGGTTACCGGATCAAAATAGCGGGGATAGGCAATCAGTGTCGCATAGAGCAGCCCCAAAAGGTCGGGCCTTGCCACGCGGCGGGTCGGGGGTTGGCCCAGATCATGGGTTAACCCCCAACCGGCATAGAATGGCGCCCCATAGGTCACAACACGCTTGTTGCGCAGCAGCGCTTCGAACCCTAACAGCGACGTCATAGTCCAGACTTCGTCGACCTGGGTAAGCAGCGTGCCTGGATTTATGTTGGTAAGTACGCGATCTGCCAATACCGCACTCTGCCGGTCCGAAACAACGCCACGGCGCAATCCAGCCTCGACATCGGGGTGCGGTTTATAGAGCAAAATGGCATCTGGGTTGGCGCGCCGCACTGCAGTCAGCAGTGCCAGATTGGTTTTGATCTGGCCGGTGGCGGTGAGGATAGAGGCGTCGTCTTCGACTTGTCCTGGCACCAGAATTCGCCGCGTACCGGTGATGTTGGGGGCGGTTTTCCCTGTGTTATATTTGGTCAAGCCCGTCGTGGTGATCTGTTGGTGCAGACGCTCTGCGCGGGTGATTTGGTCAGGGCGCAGGGTAACAGCATTGGCAACCATCTGTTCCAACTGACTGGGTTTGCGTGGATCATAATAGATGCCCAACCGGTCTGTCACCAAAGATAGGGGCGGGATCAACGTTGCACCCAAACCCCGTGAGCGCAAAAAACCGTCTTCGACCCGGACAGCGGGGGAGGCGAGGTCTTTATCGGCGCTGGCCCAGACCATCAGATTGCGCTGCTTTCGCATGCTTGCGCGGCGGGCTTTGGCAAGATCGTTCTGGAAGATAAGCCGCTTTGATCGCCCGAAGATAGATTGCAGATGTGGTCGTTTCCAAAGGCGCATCCCACAGGCCACCCAACCGCGGTGATCGTCGCGCCAGGCGCGACTTTGGGCCTCTAGGGTGTCGAGAACATCTTCCAATGCGCACAGCTGGTCTCGGTAGGGGTCGTACCAGATCGGATAGAGGATCATTGCGGCGGCAAACAGCTGTGCGCGGCTCAGGCAGCGGGTCCGGCCGGTGAGCGGTCTGCGATCTTTGCTCAACCCCCACCCGGCATAAAACGGTTGGCCGAAAACATGCGGTTTATGTCCTGCTAGAATGGCTTCAAAACCCATCTGGGATGACATCGTATAGACGGCTATAGCCCCCTCAAACAGCTTCCAGGGTGAGATGGGGGTGGTTAGCAGCCGAATAGTGTCGGTTTCATCTGCAGCGCTGAAATAACCACGACGAAGTCCCATGATTGTTTCGGCATGGCTTTTTATGAGAATATTTGCGCCGGGGTGCTCACGTCTGGCGCTGGCAAGCATGTCCTGAAACTCGGCCTTTCCCACACCGCTTGCGCGGATTGCCGCGTCGCCAAATGTTTGATCAATGACCAGAACGTACTTGGTGGCTGGTGGCGATTGGGTTAACTCAAATGCATTATATTTTGAGATATGATTGTGACGTATGCGCACGATTGCCTGTTCGGCCCGCCGAAGTAGATCAGCATCATCCAGCGGATCATAGCGGAGCATATTCTCAAGGTCACAGGGGTGAGAAGCGTCGAAATGGCATCCAGAACGGTCGAGGATCAGACCTAGGGGCGGATCCCCGGCGCGTCCCGGTTGCACTGACCTGAGAAAGGCATCCTCCACCCTTAACAGCCCCACTTGGCGCTTTTTCGCCATCCATTGACCACGATACTGGTTTGGGCTTTGCCCCCAGACCGCCACCAGATCCCCGGGATTCGGCAGGCCCAGTGTTAATTTGTAGCCAGCCAGCGACATAATGCGCCGCAACTGCTTTTGATGCAGAAATCCGCCATTGTAGTAAAACAGTTTGCGGGCTGTGGTCATAGGTTTGACAATGAGGCGCGCCCCGTCCCGATACTGGTTGCTAATTGCCGGTTGCGGTCGCATTCACGGTATTGATTGCTGTCAGAGAGCCGGTCAGAGCCGCGATTGTTTTGCTCCATTGTGTGAATGGAGCCTCGGTGACGTAAATTGTGTCATTGTCGCGCACCATGAACTCGCGGGCAATAAAAATACCGTTTGGTTGAGTGAGGTCCAAGACATAGACCATGCGCTGTGCGCCTTTTAAATCACTGCGGGCCAGCAAGCTATTTGCAATACGCGCACGCTCACTTCTGAGGATGAAAACCCCTGTTGGGTCCGAAATATCGGTGCGCAGGCCGCCAAGTTGAGCTAAGGCCTCGATCGCAGTAAGCGACTGGACTTCGAACTTGACGCGGGCTTGAGTGCCGGTGGCGCCCAGCGCGGTGAACGATCGCGTATCCTCTTCGACCAAGATTCGGTCTCCCGCTCGCAAAGCGACATCCAATCCGGGTTTGTCGTATAAATCCTGTAGCCAGATTTTGCCTTTTCTGTTGCCGCGGATCAGTTTGATCTGGGCGATTTCGGGAGAAATGGTGACCCCACCCGCTGCGGCAATCATCGCGCTAAGCGTGCGTGTTGGGCGTTCAATCGGATAGATCCCCTGTGCACTGACGGCCCCCAGTAACGATACAGTCGCACCGTCGCCTGCTATCCGGCGGACCTCAACCTGCGGGTCTGGGGTCTGTTCTTTAAGCGCGTCGGTTATGATCTTTCGAATTGATTCCGGGGTGTTGCCCGCAGCTTGAATCCGTCCTGCATAGGGGACAAAAATATATCCTTCACCATCGACCTGAACGGTTTGTAGCGTGGTGGGTCCCATTTCGCCGAGCAACTGGTCTTGAACATTTTCCCAGATGGTCAATCCAAGCGTATCACCCGCGCGGATCATATCAGCGCCCACCTTGGAGAGGGTTTTAAAATGGCTGGCAAAGCCGGAACTTGGTTTTATGGCGGTTTTTTGATTTACGATTGCAGTGACGGGTATGACCCAAGCCGGACCACTGGACGCCTGGCCGCCTGAATAGATTTGTTGTTTGTTGGGTCCTGTACTGGGCAGGCCACATCCGATCAAGATACTTGCGAATGCAATCAAGCCAGTCACTCTTCTGAGCTTTTGAAAAAGTTTCGTATTCACGGCTCTATCTCCTTGATCTGTGTTGAATGAGTGGCACCGCCTTTTGGCGTAGGACTTAGATGGGATGCGGTCCGGTGGGTCATGCGCCAACCGCCTGCAAATATTGTCTGGGTGGTGCGTTTCCGGAGGCGAGGGCCTCATATGGGTCCTGATGAGACAGCATCATATCCACCACCACGCGAATGAGCTGTCGCCGCGCTTTTCTGGAATAAAAGCCGCCTGCGATTTGTGATGTTTCCAGTAGATAGCGCCGGAACATATGATAGGCTTGGGTGTCAGGTCGGCGCGGGGCAGCAAAAAAATCACTTATTTCCTGTGAAGAGGTAAACTCGGCCTTCGCATAGACGGCGTCACCAAACAGTTTCAGCGGGATGCCGCGCCACAATGCCTGTTGTCCGGCGGTTGAGTTGACGGTGACAGCGCTGCGGGCCTGTCGTAAAATTTTTGCCAGCTTGCCGCCCTCAATATAGCGCAGGCGGTCTTTGATCTGGTGCTTTTCGGCCAGATTTTTTAGCATGGCCGACAGGGCTGCACCATTTTGTTCCAACGGGTGCGCTTTGACCACCAGTTGGTGATGCCCGGGCGCCCCTTGGGCAAAGCCGCAGAGCACTTGATCAAGAAACTCGGCATTGTTGGCAAAAGGGGAATGCGCTTGCAGTGCGCTGTCATGTTGTAATTGCAACAAAACCAAATGGTAGGGAACGCCAGAGGCTTGTATCCGTCGCGTTGCCAATCCACGGCGGATAAAGCTTACCGGCATCAAGAATAATTTTCGCAGATGTTGCCGGAACTCATCCCGAACCCGGTTAGGCCGATGATGTTGAAAATTTGGATAGGCCCGATTGAGAAACAAAACAAAGAAATGATAGAGCGCCCCATAGAACATATGGTGCCGCATCTCGCCCCAATGGGCGGGGGCTGCGGGTTCATCAAGAGAGCCGGTCTTAAGCGCCTCGGACATATCCGAGAGCTGCATGGCCATAAGTTTGGAATGGCCATTGCTGCCGTCCCGCTCATAGGTCACCCAATAGGGCCGCAAATAACCTTCTTCAAAGACATGTACCTGCAGATTGAATTGGCGGGCGCCTTGGATCGCAAGCGCGTGGACTGGTCTTATGTCCCCATACAAAACCAAGTCGGTGACAGATTTTTCGCGCACGAGCCTCGCAAACGCATCTGGCCAGTCGCTGACGGTTTCGCGATAGGCGCAATAGCGGTCCTGTCGAGACCAGAAAACCCGGTCACCGGCATTAAAACCGACACGCCAAATCTCGGCGCCGGCATGGGTTAGCATCTTGGCCAAAAGGTTAAAAAACGGTCCATGTGGACCCTGTAGAAACATAAATACGCGTTTGTCGGAGGGGATATTGCTCACCAGTTAAAAATACCTCATATGTGGTCAAACCATTAGGCGTAGTCTTGGCTGCAATGTGGCGAGAATATGGCATTCTTGTGGGATTTTTTGTGTCAGAGGTACAAGCGAAGGGGGCGAGGGCGTGTTTACCGGAATTATCACTGATATCGGGCGGGTAACCCGGTTGGAACAGCGCGGTGATTTGCGCGCGACGATCCAGACTGGATACGACACAGGCTCGATCGATATTGGAGCATCAATCGCTTGCGATGGTGTCTGCCTCACCGTGATTGCATTGAGCCGTGACAGTTTTGACGTCGAAATCAGCGCCGAGACTGTGTCTAAGACCAGCGTTGCGGGGTGGACCGATGGCAGCCGGTTAAATCTGGAACGGGCATTGAAGGTCGGGGATGAACTGGGCGGTCATATTGTGTCAGGTCATGTCGACGGGGTCGCCAAAGTGACGCTTGTTGAAGATGAGGGTGACAGCACACGGGTGCTGTTGCAGGTGCCCGAGGCGTTGGCGCGCTTTGTTGCGCCCAAAGGCTCGGTGGCGCTAAACGGGACCTCACTGACGGTCAATGAGGTCAACGGAACCACGTTCGGTGTCAATTTTATCCCGCATACAAAAACGGTGACCACTTGGGGTGACGTGTCCGAGGGGGATGACGTCAATCTCGAGATAGATACGTTGGCCCGCTATGTGGCACGACTGCGCGAATTTGACTGACACGGTGTCGGAGGGCGCAGGTTTGCCGGGTGTTTGGTGTAATGGTGATCTCATGTCGTGCGCCCGGCGAGAAAGCGTCGTCTCAGCATTTATCCGATATTACCCAAGCTTTAATTGCGCGACCTGACAAGAAAAAGGAGCGATCGATCTTATCCGGGTCGTTGTGGTAACGCCTTTATGATCTGTGTCTCAGCATGTAGCGTGACTTCCAAATGCATATGAACCTGAAATTTAAATGAAACTGACTATAAGGGTCCAATTGGTCGGTCACAAAATCAAAAAGGCCAGAGAAACCGTCTCTAAGGCCTGTCCTGATAGAAGTGCGATGTGTGATTTCCACAGTCTTAAGATTGTAAGCCAATCGCAGCTTTCCAATTTAGGATCGTAACAACTGGAATGTTCGGGGCTGGGTTTATTGTTCTCTGTCTTGAAAATGGTGCGGTTTGTTTTTCAAAGTTCCAGATGTAGGATGAAAACTCTCGGTCAGGTGGTTTTTCTGGACAATGGTCAGGCATGCCGGCGCGTGTGTGTCCACACTCAAAAAGCCTCTTTCCGAGGCCCCAGAAACACCGCCATCTGGGCATGCGAATCCATGTGATCAGATGCGCTTTTGGAAACCTAATATCGGCAGTTGATGAGCCAGTGCCATCTTGAGTCCGGCGAACTTGGCGAACCGATTATTATATAAGATATCTCTGTTCACGTTTGTCGCGTTGTTGCCACCCTGGCGTCTACCGTGCAAGTCCATCGCGCGATTGATAGGGCCGTGTGTATCGCTTAGCCAGATTTAAAGCCAATATGGTCTTGCTGCCCCCTGAACCGCCAATAACCAGGACGTGACGCGCGTATTGAAGTATATCTTTTGCGTGGGATATTGAAGTCGCTGTCGCTTTGACAACTCTGTGGATCACTCGGCCTGCCGGCGCAGGGCGGGCAGGCCGATCCCTGTGGCCTCAAAGCCGCCATCACAGGCGATCAGCTGGCCGGTGACGAAACTGGCTTTTTCTGATGCCAGAAAGCTGATCACCTCGGCAATCTCGTCTTCGCTCCCATAGCGGTTTAGCGGAATGGCATCGTGATAGGCGGCGATAATCTCGTCGCTGTGCACCGCCATTGCCAGCTTGGTGCGGACTGGGCCAGGGGCAACACAGTTGGCCCGAATTCCAAACTCGCCCAATTCTACCGCTTGTTGTTGGGTCAGATGGATTACGGCGGCCTTCGAGGTGCCATAGGCCACACGCAGCGTCGAGGCGCGCAGTCCCGAGATCGAGGCAATATTGACGATGGCGCCGCAGCTGGACTTTAAAGCTGGCAGCAGGGCTTGCGAACACAAAAAAACCCCATCGAGATTGGTTTCCATCACCCGCCGCCAGCGTTGAAAATCTGTGTCCTCAAGGGGGCCAAAATCTGCCACACCGGCGTTGTTGATCAAAACATCAACCCGCCCCAGTTTTGCGGTCATCTCTGCGGCCATCTGATCGACCTGATCGGGTTGCGACACATCGCACAGATAGGGCAGGGACCCGGGCAAGGCGTTGGTTGCTTCGGCAAGGGCGTCCGCGTCGCGGTCGATCAATGCAACTTTGAGGCCCTGAGCCTGCAGGATCCGGGCGGTGGCCTGTCCGATTCCCCGGGCGGCGCCAGTGATGATAGCAGTTCTCGTTGGCATGACGGTCCTCAAGTTGTTGTCTTGCCAGAACAACTTAAAGATTTGTATCAATTAGAAAAGCCCCAACAGATTTTTAGGTGGTTTTGTACATCTTCAGCCTTAACCGGACGTGCTTGGCGACGCTGTCGTGGCGCGGATAGCGGGCAGCGCCGAACCTGACACAGGGGGCCTGACACGGGGGGCCTGACACCGAACCTGACACCGGGCCCGCACTGCCCCGATTTAGATGGGCACAAGAGCTGTTTAATTAGGCAATTTTTTCCAGTTTGACCGCAGCGGTAATGCCCAGTGCATGGCAGATGTCACGGGTCAGGTCGGGGCGGTTCAGCGTGTAAAAATGCAGCGTATCCACGCCTTCATCAATCAATTGCGAGCACAACTCGGTACAGACTGCGGTTGCCAAGAGATCTTCGCGGTCGTCACGCTCGGCTTTTGAGAACGCGTCGGTCAGCCAATTTGGCACTTTGGCATTACAGGCTTTGGCAAACCGCCGTGTGCCTTGCCAGTTTTCGATTGGTAAAATGCCGGGGGTGATTGGGACATTTATCCCGGCTTTGTCGCAGGCATCGCGAAAGCGCAAAAAGGTTTCGGCCTCAAAAAAGAACTGTGTCAGTGCTTCGCTTGCGCCAGCATCGATCTTGCGTTTGAGAAATTCGATATCTGCGGCCGGGCTTTCGGCTTCGGGATGGCTTTCGGGATAGGCTGCGACGCGCAGGGTGAAATCGCCACTTTGAGCCAAGGCAGAAATTAACTCAAGCGAACTTTGAAACCCCTCGGGGTGAGGTGTGAAGCCGTCCACGCCTTTTGGCGGATCACCGCGCAGCGCAACAATGTCTGAAATCCCCGCGGCCGCAAAAGATCTGGCAACCGCAACGGTCTCTTGTCGGCTGGCATTTACGCAAGTCAGATGGGCCGCAACCCGCAGACCGGAAGATTTGTGCAAGGTGCTGACCGCATCGCGGGTGAGGTCGCGGGTGGTGCCACCAGCCCCGTATGTCACCGAGATAAACCGCGGCTCTAAAGGCGCCAATACTTGTACTGTATCCCAAAGCCGGAACGAAGATTCTAAGTTTTTTGGTGGGAAAAATTCAAACGATATCTGTGGTGGGGTCATTGGCAGGTCCAATTGTAATTACTGCCCCACTTGTGTCACAGATAAATATATGAGACAAATTCATAAATTTCAACAAGGTTATGAGTTTGATATGAAAATGCACCTCGAATTCCGGCATTTACGCACAGTTAAGACAATCCATGAAGCGGGGGGATTGGCCAAGGCTGCGGATATATTAAATATTACCCAGTCAGCATTGAGCCATCAAATCAAAGGTCTGGAGGCTCAGGCTGGCGTTGCTTTGTTCTTGCGGCGCACCAAGCCGATGCGATTGACGCCAGCCGGTCTGCGGCTTTTGCGACTGGCTGAAAAGATATTGCCAGAGATCGACGCGGTGCAGGTCGAGTTTTCTGGTCTGCGCCAAGGCCACGCCGGACGTTTGCATATCGCGATCGAATGCCACGCGTGTTTCGAATGGCTGTTCCCGGTGCTTGAAACGTTTCGCAAGCTCTGGCCCGACGTTGATGTTGATATCCGTCCGGGACTGGCCTTTGATGCGCTGCCAGCTCTGCAGAAAGAAGAAGTAGATGTCGTGATCTCTTCAGATCCGGAAAACCTGGCGGGTGTTGAGTTTATCTCTTTGTTTGACTACGCGCCGGTTTTTGTAGCCTCGAGCAAACACCCTCTGGCTTCGAAAGACTTTATAGAGGCGCAGGATTTTCGCGGTGAGACATTGATCACCTATCCCGTAGACCGAGTGCGCTTGGATGTGTTTAGCCAGTTGCTTACCCCCGCTAAAGTCGAACCCGCCAGTCTGCGTCAGGTGGAATTAACGGCGGTGATCTTAATGCTGGTCGCCTCCAATCGTGGGGTTGCGGTACTGCCTGATTGGGTGGTGCGCGAGGTGAAATATAGTTCGGATTACACCACCCGGCCTTTGACGCAGACCGGCATAACACGCACGCTTTATGCCGCGACCCGAGGAGAAGACCTCACAAAAAAATACATCAAGGACCTCATTCACCTCGCTGGCGAAGAAGCAAAAAACCTTCAAATGGCTTGAAACCTGTTTATTATATTGGTCAGTTGCCGACCTTATATCGCCTTTAAATCACCCGCCATTTGCCGGCCATCGCGGCCGTCCTGCAATTCATAGCTGACCTTCTGATTGTCGGCTAATCCGGTCAAGCCAGAACGCTCCACAGCAGAAATATGAACAAATACATCGCTGCCGCCAGTTTCCGGTGCGATAAAACCAAAGCCTTTAGTCGTGTTAAACCATTTCACGGTGCCAGTGGGCATGTTTCCGTGTCTCCCCTTTGTTGCGCTGCCGCTGAAACGCTGCAGTTTTTGTAAGGGCGCAATGAGATCAATAATATCGATCGCGTCATTCCTGCCCCTCGTAATGTGGCGATGATTGCACGGCTCTTGTAAAAATCAAGTAAAACTCTAAAGAATTTGCCCTTTGGCGATATCTTTTATATGGTATTCGCCTTTAACAGGTATTTCCTGCAGTATTTTAATGTGAAAAACGCGTAAGGTCTTGGCAAAAAGAACTATAACCGGTGTGTCAATGTCGGCAGTGTGATGCTGTTTGGATAATTTAGAGGTCTTATGAGCGCTGATTCGAGATGGCGCCTTGCGATCCGTACGTGGCGTCCTGTTCGGAGCCCGAGGGCTGATACGGCTATTTAAATTCAAATATTCGGTCCAGTGACAAGATGCCACCGCCCTTGAGAACCAAGACCAGCAAGGTGAAAATCCAAAAAGCCCGTTGGTCAAGGATGAGGCCATCGGGCAGCTTGTCAAACCATGCACCCAGAGTCGCGGGCTGCGTAATTCCGCCATGGCCATACAGGTCGGTCAGGCTTTGTATCGTGATAAACCCGATCATGCCTAAGGCGGCCACGCGCGTAGCCAAGCCCAAAACAATCAGCGCCGGCAAGACAAATTCTGCCCAGGTCCCGAACAACACCAAAATGTGGTGCCAAGTATTCAATTGGTCCGGATCATAATTGATCAGTTCCATGGCTCTGGGCAGGATCTGAATATACGCACCGGGTGCAGGTGATAAAAACCCGAAGACCCCCGGCCCGAGTTTTGTCACGCCCGCAGTCCAGAAATAGATCAATAGACTAGTTGCAAATACGCCACGTGCCAGCAGGGGTAATAGCGGCAACAGTGCTTCAATCCTCGAAAAAATCGTGTTATTTAAATCTCTAAGCATTTTAAAGCAGTCTTCTTTTATTGGCTTTAGGTATAATCTCTGACAGCACATTTTCGGACAGCAATAAGGTCAATACGGCGGCCAGATCAAAATCTGTCTGCTGGTCTTGCGCGACGCTGGCTGCCTCAAAAAAATTCAACCCCTGCTGTAGACTTTCGAATAAAGTGGCACCGCCTGGCGGTAATAAAACCGGGTGCGGGTCAAAGTTGGGCCGAACCACCAATACATCCTGCGCCTGCGCCGGTGGTTTAGGTGCGTTGGGCGTAGTGTTATATTGCCAGACGCTATATATCGGCCAACACGAACGGATCAGAAACGCGTGAGGCGCTATCCTTAGCTGTGCGAGATTCAAGGCCTCTGGTGACAGAGCCTCAAACTCTGAGGGGTGTACAAACGCACTGTCGGCTGCGTGATAAGAGCGGCGCAATGCAAGCTCAAGTCGGGCGGTATCGGCAAGATAGGGCAAGTGCTCCAACGGCTCAAAGCCTTCCAGAAAGGTTGGGAAAATGTCACCATATTGATTTATGACAGGGCTTTCTGGCGGATGTTGACGTACGAACAGGCTGGCGATATTTTTGAAATTCTGTTCTCCCAAAAGCTGTGATATGACTGGAAATCCAGTTTGTAACGCCTTGATCAAACTGTCGATGACATTGTTTCGATAGACCGAAAACCGACGAGTGGCGCCTTTGCCCATCCCATTCGTTAACCCAGCGGGCACCTGACTTTCAGGTGACAGAAGCGCATTGGAAAAGCTTTGCTGTCCCTGGTTCATACGAAAACCGGGGCCAATGCGTTTGCTGCCCGATTGGCTTCTGCAGCGAGTAACGACCAATCAGGAACATCGGTATCCCATTCAACCAGCACCGGTCGAGGGCCTGTAGATGCCAACACATAATCCAACAGAGCCCACACTGGATCTGCGACGGGACACCCATGGCTGTCAATCAACAAAGGCGCGCCATATTCGTCGGCTTGTTCGTCATGGCCGCCAATATGAATTTCTGCTATATGCGCCAGCGGCAGTTGATTGATATAGCCCTGTGGGTCAAAGCCCAAATTGGTGGCTGAAATGAAAACATTATTGACATCCAGCAGCAGCCCGCAGCCGCTTTGTTTCGTGATCTGGGTCAAGAATTCCGGCTCACTTATTGTGCTCTCCTCGAAAGCAAGATAGCTGGATGGATTTTCCAATAACATCTGATAGCCCAGCGCGTTCTGGACCTGATCGATATGATTGACGATACGGGTCAGACTGTGATCTGTGTAGGGCAGTGGCAACAAATCATTGAGGAACTGATTGTCATGGCTTGACCAGGCAAGGTGCTCTGAAAAACTGGCGGGTTGCAACCAGTCGCACAGGTGTCTAAGGCGCAGCAAATGTGCGGCGTCTAAAGGCCCTTCGCCGCCAATTGACAAGCCAACGCCATGGACCGAAATTGCGAACCGCTCTGAAAGGTGGCGTAATTGTGCCAGAGGTCTGCCACCAGCACCCATATAATTCTCGGCATGAACCTCCAACCATTCCACTGGTGCTGGATTTTTCATAATGTCGTTGAAATGCTGAGGTTTATACCCCACGCCAGGAGCGCAGGGTAAAGCTGCAAAGCGAGGGGAATGATCCAACATGCGCATGTCCTTGTATTAGAGTTGCTTGCCCTCCGCGCCTGGGAGGTCTGGGAGGACAAGCAGTCTACTTACGCGGGGAGATCGCGTGGTAGAGCCGATAGAGCACCACTGCGTGCCGTGCCGTCGGCCATGGCGGGAAGCTCAATTTCTAAGCAGGTTCCGGCATTTACCAGCGCCCAAGCGTTGCCTTGATAATCGATAGATGAGGTTCCGGCACAGGTTGTTCCCGGGCCGGCGGCACAGTCGTTTTCCCCAGCCAGAGAAATACCAAAGCATTTTTCTTTCTCGCCAGAAACGGCCGTTGTTGCGTAGGACGCAAGCGCTGTTGCGACTGCGCTTGCAATCGCGACGGTTTTCAGTGTGTGTGACATTTCTTTACTTTCTATACTAAAGTTAAATAAATATTACTCGTTTGATAATTTTTAACGAACAATTATACTTTAGTGAAATTTAAGTCAATCCTGCGAATCACAATCACGTAAAGCGAAATAAACTCCCCGTGAGGTTGGCTTTAGATTATCCGCGTTGACGCGAACTCCTGTCCGCCAGACGCCTGACCTGACGGCCGCCCCAAACAGACGATACCATTCCGTGGTAACAGAGCTTTTTAGGTGCTTCGCACACCAAATCGACAATTTTTGCAAACAGTTCTGGCCGTATAATTACACCTGATCGGGTGGTGTGGCCTCTGTGGCGAGCGTGATAGCGGTCTCGTCCAATCCGGCCAAACGGGTCTGTTTTTCGCCCAGCCTACGGATGCTGACTGTGCGGTCTGCGACTTCTTTCATACCGCAGGCCAAGATCACCGGTACTTTGCCAAGCGAATGTTCACGCACTTTATAATTGATTTTTTCGTTACGTAAATCAGCTTCAGCGCGAATTCCCCGCGCTATCAAGGCATCGACCACCTCTTGGCAATACGCATTGGCATCCGTCACAATCGAGGTGACAACAACTTGCCTTGGCGCCAGCCAAAACGGCAGTTTGCCGGCAGAATTTTCAATCAAAATACCGATGAAACGTTCAAAAGACCCCACACACGCGCGGTGCAGCATGACTGGGCGATGCTTGGCCCCGTCTTCGCCGATATAGGTGGCGTCCAATCGCTCTGGCAGAACAAAATCAACCTGCAATGTGCCACATTGCCAGTCACGCCCGATGGCATCGGTCAAAACGAACTCTAGCTTTGGTCCGTAAAATGCTCCTTCGCCAGGGTTTAACTCGAAGGCACAGCCCGCAGCTTCGGTCGCAGCTTTCAAGGATGCCTCTGCTTTGTCCCAAACGTTGTCATCGCCCGACCGCTGTTCAGGGCGGTCAGAGAATTTTACCGAAAAGGTCTCAAAGCCAAGGTCGCGATAGACGGTAGACAGAAAGTTGATGAACTTCTTGGTCTCAAATTCGATCTGGTCTTCCCGGCAAAAGATATGTCCGTCATCTTGTGTAAAGCCACGCACCCGCATAATCCCGTGCAGCGCGCCAGAGGGTTCATAGCGGTTACAGCTGCCAAATTCGGCCATGCGCAGCGGCAGATCGCGATAGGACTTCAGGCCTTGATTGAAGATCTGAACGTGACAAGGACAGTTCATCGGCTTTAAGGCGTTGATCGCCTTTTCGCGGGCGTGCTCTTCGTCAACTTCGACGATAAACATGTTCTCTTGGTATTTGTCCCAGTGGCCTGAAGCCTCCCAGAGTTTTCGGTCGACCACCTGTGGCGTGTTGACCTCGACATAGCCGTCACGGGTTTGTTGGCGGCGCATATAATCCTGCAAAGTGGTGTAAATGCGCCAGCCATTGGGATGCCAAAAGACCTGACCTGGGGCTTCTTCTTGCATATGAAACAGGCCCATTTCGCGCCCCAGCTTGCGGTGGTCGCGTTTGGCGGCCTCTTCGAGCATGAGCATATGGGCTTTGAGGCTTTCTTTGTTGAGAAACGCCACGCCGTAAATTCTTTGCAGCATCGCACGATTGCTATCGCCGCGCCAATAGGCTCCGGCAATCGACATCAGCTTGAACCCATCGGCCGGCACCTGACCTGTGTGTTGCAGATGTGGGCCGCGGCACAGATCCTGCCAATCGCCGTGCCAGTACATCCGCAGCGGCTCGTCGCCAGGGATCGCCTCAATCAATTCGACCTTATACGGTTCGTTCGTCTCTTGGTAATGTTGGGTCGCCGCTGATCTGCTCCATATTTCGGTGCGAATTGGATCACGCAGATTAATAATTTCTTTCATTTTCTTCTCGATCACCCCAAGATCCTCTGGGGTAAACGGCTCGGCGCGGTCGAAATCATAATACCAACCGTCCTTAATAACGGGTCCAATGGTCACTTTCACATCGGTCCAGATCTCTTGCACGGCGCGGGCCATGATATGGGCCAGATCATGGCGCACCAACTCCAGCGCCGGTGCGCTGTCTTTCATTGTGTTGATCGCGATGCTGCTGTCACAGGTGATCGGCCACTGCAGATCCCAATGGGTATCATTAACCGTGGCACTTATCGCTTTTTTACCCAGCGAAGTGGCGATATCTGTCGCGACCTCGCCTGCAGTAATGCCGGCGTCATAGTGACGTTGATTGCCATCTGGAAGCGTAAGTGTGATCTGGGACATAGTTGTCCTCCTCGTCGTTTTGGCGCCTACCAAGCGCCCGGTTGCGGGTATTTCGTGTTGTCGTTTTAAAAGCTGTTGCACAGCGTGGCAAGGCGTAACCGCTTTGGCACCATACACTAATGCGGTTTGTTAAAAACCTAAGACGCCTGGTTTGGGGCAGATTACCAATACCGGTCATATCTTGTGACCTGAAAATCAGACCTGTAATCATCAGGATCAAACGGCGAATACGGCGACAAGCGCTTGTAAAACACAGCCTGGTGTTGTTTTTGGACGACAAACAGGAGGATGACATGGCAACACATCGTTATTTTGACACCGCTCAGGGTCGTAAGCTCGCCTATCACCACAGCGAGGGGGCTGGCCCGACAATCGTTTTCCTGAGCGGGTTTAAATCCGATATGCAGGGCACCAAAGCCGTGCATCTTGAGGCTTGGGCCAGAGGCAACGGGCGGTCTTTTCTGCGGTTTGATTATTCCGGTCACGGCCAGTCTTCGGGGGCCTTTACCGACGGGTGTATCGGTGATTGGGCCGAGGATGCGGCGGCGGCCGTGAGCCATTTGGTCAATGGACCAGTGATTTTGGTCGGTTCTTCCATGGGCGGGTGGATTGCGCTCTTGCTGGCGCAGAGATTGGAGCAGGCGAAGGTGGCTGGGATGGTGACAATCGCCGCGGCGCCGGATTTCACCGAAGACAGCATGTGGGCGGGCTTTGACGACGCACAGCGATCTGACCTGCAACGTTTGGGGCAGGTGGTGCTGCCTTCGGATTACGACGAACCCTATGTGATTACCCGCCGATTGATCGAAGACGGGCGACAGAACCTTGTGCTGCGGACGCCGCTCGCGCTGCCTTTTGCAACGCGGTTTTTGCAAGGCACTGCTGATGCGGACGTCGAGATGTCCGTGGCGCTGCGGCTGCTGGAACACGCTTCGGGGCCCGATATGCATCTGACCCTTGTCGATGGCGCAGATCACCGGTTTTCAGATGGTGCCTGTCTGGGATTGATTGAGCGGGCTGTGACTGAGGTGGCGCTTTTGGTAACGCCGTGACACCGGAGCAGGCGTTCGTGTGATCCTTCGCGTTGAGATAATGGGAAAGAGCAGAGGATGCGGCCCAGCGCTGGTAACATACCGCACTGGTCAAACATTGCCAAATAAACACCACCGGCTAAACATTACTGGGCAGTTATCCCTGACACAGTTCCGTCTCAATACGGATCACAGGTCATGGAAATACTAAATAAATACATGGAAAAACTGACAATCCGGACTTGAGAAATAGGCTAATACCGGTGGTGTTAACAATTTCCCCCCGTATGGACAGTCTCACAAGCCCCGATTAGGATATTTTCCGAACGATATTTATGAGGTGAAAATGAAACTTCCCCGCACCCCTTCATTTCGGTTAGACGGCAAGCGCGCTCTGGTGACGGGGGCTTCGCGTGGCATTGGGCTTGGCTGCGCGGTTGCGCTAGCTGAAATGGGCGCTGATGTGGTCATGGTGGCACGCAGCTCTGAAACGCTTGAGGCCGCGGCGGCCACGATCAGAGCCGAGGGCATGTCGGCGCAAGCGCAGGCTCTGGACGTGACCAACATAGAGGCAGTGATGGCTTTCTTTGCCGCTGCGGCTGCGTTTGATGTGCTGGTAAACTCCGCAGGCCTTGCGAGACATTCGACCGCGTTAGACACACGAGTTGATGATTTTGACGCTGTTATGGATCTGAATGTCCGTGCGGCGTATTTTCTGGCGCAACAGACAGCGCGCGGCATGCAGCACCAAGGTCGAGGTGGATCAATTATTCAAATATCAAGCCAGATGGGCCATGTCGGGGGATTAGAGCGCGCGGTGTATTGCGGCAGTAAGCATGCCATTGAAGGGATAAACAAATCCATGGCGATTGAGTTTGGCGCTGAGGGTATTCGGGTCAATTCGATCTGTCCGACCTTTATCCGCACCCCTTTGAGCGAACCGACATTCAGCGACCCCGAAAAGCTTGCATGGATCAAGTCGAAGATCAAACTTAATCGGGTGGGACAGATTGAGGATATTATGGGCGCGGTTCAGTATCTTGCGTCGGATGCTTCGGCTCTTGTGACTGGAACGTCCATTTTGATCGATGGTGGATGGACAGCAGATTAAGGGGCCGCTGGGCCGCAACCGCTGACTGGCGACTGGTTTAATAGCCAACGAAATTGCGGGAAATAGCCAGAGCATTTTTTCATACCGGAATATGGCCTTTCGGCAATCATCGTCTTGCACAGCCAAGTGCCATTATGCGGCCCCGGTCAGCAAAAAGCCCGTGCAAATCTCGCGCAACACAGCAGTGCTGGTCGATTTGCACGGCCAATTTATTATCCGTTTTCGACCGGTCCACCAGCGTCTTTCCACGCGCCAAAGCCGCCAATATTGTAGACGTTTTGATAGCCCATATCTTTTAGGGTTTTACCGGCCAGCGCCGCCTGACCGCCCGCGGCGCACAGTAGATAGAGATGCGCATTTTTGGTCAGATTGGCATTGTGGTACTGGGTGTTATCATCGGCTGCGAATTCCAAAAAACCCCGGTTGATACGCACCGCTCCGGCCACGGTGCCCGTCTTTGCGATATCACCGCTGTCACGGACATCAACGAATACAGTGTTTTCAGCGCCGTGTTTTGTCAGCGCATCCTCAATTGAAATACGCTCAACAACAGCGTTTGCGGCGGTCATATAATCTTTGGCTGTCTTCATTCTTTTCTCCAAGGTGGTTCGGTACAGGATCTGTGCTGACAAGCAGAGACCAGATAAAGGGGAGGTCGGTAAATACGACCGAAGCGGGGCGGGTTAACGCTTTGAGATGCATAATAATAGGCCTGTGTGCTTGACGTTTCAAGGCAGTTCGTGGTTTTTACGAATTCCAGTTGGGCTCTATCGGGTGGCTTGGCAATCTATAGCAGCCGGTGTATTTAAATAAGAACTTAACTAGTTCTGTGGGTTTTAAAGTAGGTGGTTTTTAGAGTTTTTTACCAACCTGAAGTTTTTGAATTTTGGAGGATACGTTATGAAGCCAGTATATAAATCTGTTGCCGCCGGGGATGTTATTTATCAAGCGAAAGATGATGCGAACAGCGTTTTTCTTATTCATACTGGGGAGGTGGATATTTTCTCGCACAAGAACTTTCATCTGGCGACTTTAAAAGAAGGTGAAATGTTCGGAGAAATTGGCCAGATTTTAAGAGAGCAGCGCACCGTTACGGTGATTGCCAAAACAAACTGTATTATCAGAGTTATTGAAGATGATCTGCTTACGCAGAAAATTGATGCCACTGATCCTGCTATTTTGGCGATTTTGCGAGGACTTGCGCTGCGGTTGACTGAAACCAACAAGCGCACTGAGGATCTTTGGACAGAACTGCAAATTTATAAATCGCTTAAGTAACACGTATTGGGGTCTGGCCAATATAGAACGGTGTGAGCAGTGCGATTGGTTATTTTTTGATTGTTTGGGGTTGATGTCTCAGGGTGTCAGTTCAGGTACGGTAGGGCAATACCAACTGTCTGACATTAACCCGAGCGCCTAATCTGTTTGCAAGCAGATAGATCCCGCCGAATTTACGGTGCAAAAATAGTGTCTCTACCGGCGGGATGTGCCAGAAATCACCGTCTTTTCCCAACGCCATCGCCGCATCTCTGACCTGTGTGGCAAACACCTCATCGGAAAAATCAAACGCGGTATCCTGTCGAAAAGGGGATAGGATCAGATCGAATAAATTTAGCAGTGCGGTGCGATGGTGAGGCAAAGTGGTGTCGTCGCAATAGCCGATTTCGCGCAAGAGGTGCAGGCTGGCGTCCTTGTTATTTTCCAAGCCAGAGTTTAGCAAACGCCGAAACTGTTGAACCAAGATTGGGCAGAGCGCTCGGGTTGCGCCAAAGTCCAGTAGGACAACCTGCTGTGTTTCGGGGTTATACTGGTAATTTGCAAAATTTGGATCGGTTTGCATCAGATGGAAATCAAATAGCTCCAGAAGTAACAGCTGGATCAGCAAGCCGACCACCCGGTCCCGTGTGGCTTGCGGCGCACTGGTAAGCGCCTCGATAGGATGCCCCGAAACATAGGACATTGCGAGAATGTCCGGAGTGGTTAAATCTTCATACAGAGCCGGCACTTTAAAGTCGCGTTTGTCCGCGAGCAATTTTCCAAATTGCTCTAAATACTGGCCTTCGCGTTGATATTGTGCCTCATCGTGAAGTTGTTGTTTTGCCTGTTCGAGTAGCGACGTGATATCAAGGTCTCTGGGCAAAAGGCCGGACATTTTGATCAACATGGCGATGTTATCCACATCGCTGTCGATGCTTTTGCGGATGCCGGGATATTGTATTTTCAAGGCCAATTCCCGACCATCTTTGGTTTTTGCGCGGTGCACTTGCCCGATTGAGGCCGCAGCGATGGGGCGAACATCGAAGGATGCAAATTGCCGCAACCACTGGGGCCCCCAATAGGCAGTGAGAACTTTTTTAAGCTGCGGGGGCGGCATAGGTTGCGCCTCAGAGCGCAGGCGCGCCAGAATTTGGGCAAATTCGGGCGGCAGCATTGTGCCGCTGTCCATCGACATCAATTGCCCGACCTTCATCGCCGCGCCGCGCATCTGCGCCAGTTGATCAGCGAGTTTGCGGGCATTGGCCGGGCTGAGTAACAGGCCGTTCCAGTTTGGCCGCTGGCCTTGTACCAACTGGCGGACGCCGTTCAACGCCAGATTGCCAGCAATATCTGCGGCCAGACCACCCACTTTGGCAAACCGCGACACACGGCTAGTCGGAACAGGTACTGTCTTGTCCGAAATATTGTTGAAACTCACGATGCGGTGCCTCCTGACCCTCTGGGAAACCTCAGTTGGACTTCAGTTAGGGCAGATACCCAAGATTGAAAGCCTCAGACGTATGAAGGCACTGTTTATCGAGGCAGAGAACGCGCGTATGCTGGGATCGGCTGCGGTGCAGGCAATTTACAAGGCCGCGTGGTGTGCATCTTGCAGGTGACTAACGCATGTTTTTGTTGGTTGTGGCAAAGTGTAGCGGTTTGGATCACGGCAGGTGTCCAGTCAAATCAATCACAAGTCTGATAGTCGCTTTGGAGACATTTTTTGGCCATATTTTGAGCTTTAGAAATGTTATCTGGTGCCAAACGGGTCTCCATCCGAACCATATTCTCTAAAGCTTTGTGGCTGCCATTTTGTGCTGCGATAAACCACCACATATAGGCTTTGGTTTCGTTGTGAAACTGTGTTGTGGTTTTGGAATAGAGCCACCCAAGATTATTTTGAGCTGATACATACCCTTGCTTTGCCGCCCGCGTGTACCACTTTAAATTGTAGCTGTCATTTGTAGTGTTGATGTTTTCGACTTGGTAAAGAGCTTTGAGATTAAAACTATCATTTTTGACATATTGAGAAAAGTCACCATGCTGCCGTTTCAGATCAGGACGAATTGCGAAATAAGTAAGATTGAAAAGCAAAAAAACCACAAGAGTTTTCGAAATAGCGACCACTGATTATGTAAGAGTTTCAAGGAAAGCCAAATGTTTTTGTCGATAAATTATTCTCTTTATGATTATAACACAAATACCAATTACCTCAATAAATTAATTAAAAATGGTTAATTTTGGATATATAAATTGAGTAAATCTCTGATTGTAATGCACAGTTAGATTTGTGCACATGCGCTTTGGTTTTGGTAGAAAAATTATCAAAATCGACTCAAGTGATCATGGCTCAGCTTGTGGTACCTGCGCGAGGCCCCACAGATGCACTAAATATCAATAAACCTCATTTGAACCGCCCGTAATTTGAAGTTTAATGAAAAAGAAACTCCGGTCTGAA
>OCVR010000039.1_pt1 | contig 98660 bp, 105 predicted proteins | sample 1539091 | NCBI WGS metagenome assembly OCVR01 (sample SAMEA3355530, study PRJEB22509) | marine metagenome | biome: marine; feature: coastal ocean; material: water | place: USA | collected 2010-08-07 | depth 16 m | reverse complement strand
GGTCCTCCGCTTTCCTAACTATAGGGGCGGACCACTTCAAAGGGGGAGGCTCAAGCCCATCAAGGTGCTGCCTCGTCAAACAGGTAGAGAATTGGGAAGCTGGTGGAAATCCGGCGCTGCCCCCGCAACGGTGTGGGCGAGAGATTTAGCAAGACCACTGAGGCGTTTAGCCTTGGGAAGGTGCTTTATCATGGTTCGATGCGACCACTCGCTCCAAGCCCGGAAACCAGCCTTGTTACGAAGTCGAAACCGCGGGTGGCGGAGCAGGCGAGAGATGCGCCGCTTGTTTGCTTTGCCCATCTTCTCATCTGCACAGGCACCCGTTCACATACACAAGAACCACGGGGCGTGGGTAAGGAGACAAGATGAGTGCAACACAGATTTTCCATGCATTGCAGGAGTTTGATGGTGGCAGAGCTGCGTCATGCGAGGCCGCGAAAGCAGGCTTTCTAGAGTGGGCGATGGGATTAGGGCTAGAGACGGATGCAGCGTGTGAAGCGCAACGCGCCCTGTTGCATATCGAGGCTTTACCAGAAGATGGGCAAGCCGCACAGCTATTCCTTGAACATCTAAAGTGCGCGAGCCGCGTGTTGCCGCATCCCAAACGTCGCGGCGGTGCTAAAGCGCGACGGCGTATGTTGCACTAACTTTGCACAAATCCGAGGCTTGGTACCGACCAACTCGCGTCGCCTTTGAATGATCTACGACGGTTCCACGCGCTAGGCTCTGTGCAGACTAAAGTGAGATCATATCATGCTAAATGAGGGCAAACAGTGGAGTATTACTCTGCAAAACCGCGTGCAAGAGCTGGGTATTAACCATGCAGTTTTCACATCTGATAGCTCCATCGCCTATCTTGCGGGATTCTGGGGCTTTTGGCATCGAGTTTGGTCGCCCTTCCATGCTTTTGGTGCGCGTGGAGGGCGATCCGATTGTGATCACACCCTTGATGGAAAGCGAAAGGGTCGCGGAAATGACTTGGGTGGAGGACATACGCCGCCGCGAAGATGCAGGGCAAAACAGCTGGGCACTCGCGCTGAATGCGTGTTTGCCTGACGCGCCAAAAGAACTTTGCGTTGAACAGATGGAAATCCCCGCCATTGTTCGACACTTCATTGATGACAGGTACCGGGTGAAAAACTGCGCGACATCGGGCCGATCTTGGGGGCGCAGCGCATGATTAAATCCCCGCTTGAGATCGAAGTGATGAAGCAAACAGGTGAGATTGCCGGAGCAATGATGGTCGCCGCACATGGGTCTTTGCGGGTTGGGGTGCATGAATACGAAAGCGCGCTGGCGGTGATTGACGCAGGGACGCGAAAGGCCGCCGGTTTTCTTACGGATTTGGGCTGGGAGCGCTTTGTGTCGCCAATGATCCAAGGCTTACAAATCATGCAAAGTGGGCGCGACACATCCATGGTGCATCGCCGCGCTTCGGTGAAAACTTATGAAAAAGCGGATCCCGCCTATTTCTGTTTTTGCAATATGGCGCAGTTCAAGCAATACAAACTTGGCTTTGATCGCATGTTTCATGTGGCTGACGTCACCGATGATGCAGCAAAGGTGCAAATGGCAGTGTTTGACGCGCAACAAGCCGCGATCAAACCGGGGTTAAGGCAGAAGATATCGCCGCAGCTGCGAATGAGGTCTATCAGGATCGCGGGTATGAAACGGGATATCGCACGGGACGCTCGATTGGTGTGGCTTACCTCGAAGCACCGGAGTTGAAAGCAGGGGATAAGACTATTCTTCAAGAAGGCATGACCTTTGCCGTTGATGGTGGGATCTCCGTGGATGGGGTAACTGCGGGGCGGATCGGCGAAAGTATTTTGGTGACGGAAACGGGCGCAGACTATCTGACACTATACCCGCGCGAGCTGCTTGTGACGGATCGTTAAAGCATGTGTGATTTTCATTTGGCGCTGGCGCAAGCCCCGTCCGATTTGACCAGCAAATCAGCACGTCTGAAGTGGCTTGAAGCACAATTGCCAGATATTGCGGCGAATGGCACGGATTTGGTTCTTTTGCCTGAATTGTTTGCTTGCGGTTATGGCATTGGTGATCAAATCCATAGCTCGGCAGAGCCGCGTGGGGGCAAAAACGGCGCAAGCTTTGGCACGTTCGGCGCGTCAGTTTAGCGTTGCAATCCACTGAGGTTACGTCGAGCGCGATGGCGATATGCTTTATAATAGCGCCAGTTGCATTGGTCCTGATGAGGGCGAGTTGGTTAATCAACGAAAGCTTGCGATTCCTCCGGGATTTGAGCTGGACTATTTTAGTGCGGGACAGGGCTGTAATCTGTTCACCTGCAAAGGCTTCAAGATCGCAACCCTGATTTGCTATGATGACGAATTTGCCGAAACCGTACGTCATGTTGCCGCGCAAGGCGCAGATTTGGTGCTGGTACCGACGGCGCTTGGCGCGGATTGGGATTGGGTCGCAGAAAAGGTAATGCCCACGCGCGCATTTGAGAATGGTATTTTCTTCGCATATGCGAATGGGGTGGAGACGCAGGGTGAAATGACCTTTCTTGGCAAAAGCGTTATCGCTGGTCCGTCAGGAACAGAACCGAGCCGCGCAGGCAGTGATCCAGAAATTCTACATGCTGCGCTTGATTTGCCTTTGGTCGCAAAAGCACAGTCGCGGCTGCCGTATTTGGCTGATCCTGGGTGGCTAAAGCTGGATTGCCAATAGGCCAACTACAAAAACGAAAAAACGACGATGTGTGGGAGGACACATCGCCGTTCTATGTAAGCACGCCGCTCGAAGGGAGGAGAAAGCGTAGTGCTATGAGTGGTCCGTTCTAGACCGTTGTTTTTAGCGGCAGTAAAATGGGAGGACTTTACTGCCGCCATGTTCGGCCAAGCTCTTTTGGGAGGAGTGAGCTGGCCAATTCTTGAATTCTTTAGATCTTGTACGCTGTGTCCAGAGCAAGGCGGCGGATCATTGAGCGGTGAATGCCCAAGTCAGCCAATTCGCGATCTGAAAGTGTATTCAATTCACGTACCGTTGTGTTGTAAACAATGCGCTTTGCGTTTGCTTCTTTGATTCCAGTCCAGAGTGCAGCGATCTTGTCGCCAAATGTGCTGTGAGCGGAGAATGTGTCTGTGAGGAATGCCATGTGCATCATCCTTTTCTTCAGTTTATGTCGGTCGCTCGGCTGTATGCGTTGCTGTTGGATACGGATATGGAGATTATGCTGCGCTTGCACAATGTCCATTTCTTCAATGCTGCTATGCAGCAATTGCATGGGCGACGTAGGGTTAGCTAACGGTAATCGTTTGCTTATTTTTTGACCATTTGAATAACTTTCTGATTTCGAAGGTTTTTTCCCATATTTCTCTGTTCGCGCTAGCATTCATCTTGTCAGTCCTGTCGGCACTTGCACTTGCACTTGCACTTGCGCTCGCGCGTAAAGCTGCCAGTTATGACAAAACGCAGGTTAGGAGATTGAAATGAGCCAAATAGAGACAGACATTCGCGATGCTTTGGCACGTTTGGCTTTGCCTGATGGTGGCGATTTGATCAGCCGCGATATGATTCGAGCGCTTTCTGTGGACGACGCTACGGTGCGATTTGTGATCGAAGCTCCAAGCCCCGCGATCGCCCAGCAAATGGAACCTTTGCGCAAAGCCGCTGAAACTGCGGTTGCGGCAGTTGTCGGGACGCGCACCGTTAATGCTGCGTTAACTGCGCATGGACCTGCACCTGCAAAACCTGCGCCGCCCAGTTTGAAGATTGGTGGGCATCCCAAACCGCAAGAGGGTGGGCCAGCGCCTGTCTCTGGCGTGGACCGCATTCTCGCGATTGGCTCCGGCAAGGGTGGTGTCGGCAAATCCACGGTATCGTCAAACCTTGCGGTTGCATTGGCGAAGCAAGGCCGCCGTGTCGGCTTGCTCGATGCAGATATATATGGACCATCCCAGCCACGAATGATGGGTGTGAACAAACGTCCTGCTAGCCCTGACGGAAAAACCATCATTCCATTGAAGGCGCATGGCGTCACGATGATGTCGATTGGCCTGATGATGGATCCCGACAAAGCCATCGTGTGGCGTGGTCCCATGCTCATGGGCGCATTGCAGCAAATGCTGGGGCAAGTGGAATGGGGCGAGTTGGATGTGCTCATTGTTGATTTGCCACCGGGCACGGGCGATGTGCAGCTCACGCTTTGCCAGAAAAGTCAGGTCACCGGCGCGATTGTTGTCAGCACGCCTCAAGACGTCGCCCTTCTAGATGCACGCAAAGCGCTGGATATGTTCGCGACGCTAAAGACGCCTGTGTTGGGCCTGATCGAGAACATGTCGATTTTTAAATGTCCTGATTGCGGATCAGAACATGCGATCTTTGGTCAAGGGGGCGTCGCAGCAGAAGCTGAGCGCTTAAAAGTTCCACTACTTGGTGCTTTGCCGATTGACCTTGATACGCGTCTTGCAGGTGATGGCGGTACGCCTATTGCAGCGGGCGAGGGAGATATGGCGCAAGCCTATGCTAAACTTGCTTATGGTTTAATCGAAGGCGGTGTGGCGTAAACGCGATCGCTATATAGAGCCTGCTTCGACCATATAGTTGCACGCGCTGCACATTGCGGCGTCGTCAGAGGCGAGAAATAAGACCATGCGCGCCACGTAAACCGGATCAATCAAATCAGGCAAACACTGGCGTGAGCGATGCGCCTCAAGCGCTTCTGGCGTAGCCCAAAGCTCTTTTTGCCTCTCTGTCATGATCCAGCCGGGCACGACCGTATTGACGCGAATGCGGTGATCGCCAAGATCGCGCGCCATTGTGCGGGTCATTCCGTGAACCGCGGCTTTGGCCGTGGCGTAGGCGGGAAAACCACCACCGGCCTCCCACCATGAATTCGATCCCATATTGATAATTGAGCCACCGCCCGCCGCGATCATCCCTGGCGCAATCGTTTGGATCGCAAAGAACATGTGGCGCAGATTGGTGTTTTGGCGCTCGTCCCAATAGTCTGGCGTAACGTCCCGCCAATCGTGACGATCATCGCGTGCGGCATTGTTCACCAAAACATGTGCTGGCCCTAATTTGTCCGTTAGTGTCGTGAGGGCAGCTTGAAGTGCGGAGATATCGCGTAGATCGCTTATTTCGTAGCTGACGTTTTCTAATTTCTCCGCCAGATCCGCGCTTGCGGCGTCATCAAGGTCCAGAAAGCCAACTCGCGCACCCTGAGCGGCAAAGGCTTTCACCATCTCAGCGCCAATGCCCTGCGCGCCACCAGATACGATGACGGTTTTGTTCTTGAGGCTAGGATAGATGGCGAAGTTTGGCATAGGCTGTCCTGTCTTGGGAAAAATGAGTAGCTGGCAGCAGCTTTGCAGGTAGTTTCAGCGAACTCAACATCCAGCTAGGGCAAAAGTGCGTGAAGAGCGGAGGCGCTTTGGGAATTCATGGCACAGGGGATCAAATCACACCTATATTGTGGTGTCGCTACAAAGACCCACCTGCAAATATTGGCGTTGAGGACGATTACACGGTGAATCAGGTGTGATTCGTAGGGTGGGGGCGTGATATTGCATCGAAAATTCGTCCCGAATCGAATTATTATGCATAAAGTTGGGAAAATGTGGGAAAAAAATCAAGAATTACGGTCGATCTACATATAGTAGCCAGGCATTATTTTTTCGCTATCAGTGGATCGTGTTCTTGAAGTGTTCTGTCTAAATGTTGTGCGTACAAGTCGCTCAAGGCAACATTTAATAAGCGCTTTCTAATATTTTCTATTGATTACCATCAATTCCCATGTCATCCCTAATGACAGAAGAGGAGAGCGGGTATCACAACAACGGGACGCTAAACGATCCCAGCTAACAAGAACCATTAAGTCAGGTTTCATACAGGCACCCGCCATAATCCTCTCAACCAGATCCGGCGCGCGAGCGAGCAGACATCCCCCCAGGTGGCGCGCGCGATCGGACATTCCCGGCAACGGGACGTCGGCGGATCAAGCAGTGGCAGCAGCTTGATCCGCCTTTAATATTTTTAGGCCTTAGTTTTTGGGCAAGGTTTCGGGGGCAGGGCAAAGGGACGAGTTGGCGTGTCACGCAGATTCAGAGGCGAAAGCCACCATAAGGTGGATACAAAGGGGCGGGTCTCTATCCCAGCCGCTTTTCGTCGTGTAATCGAAGCGGCAGATCCCAATTGGACCGATGGTCTTCCTCCTGAATTGGTCATTGTGTATGGCGATCACCGTCGCAATTACCTTGAGTGTTACACCATGGAAGCGATCGAGGAGGTGGACGCCAAGATCGACGCTCTCCCACGTGGATCTATGCAGCGTAAAATGCTTCAGCGTCTCTTCCATGGCCAATCTTTTCCCACAACGATTGACGAGACTGGTCGCTTGGTTCTTCCCGCGAAGTTGCGTCAAAAAATCGAACTGGATAAAGAAGCCTTCTTTATTGCGGCGGGTGATACTTTCCAGATTTGGAAAACTGAGACTTACGAGGCCGACGAGTTGGCAAAAACCGAAGAGTGGCTTGAAGAGCTGCCCGACGATTTCGATCCGCTCGAGTTTCTTGATAGCGCTCCAACGTCCAGTCCTGCGGAGTGATCCATGACGCAGGCTGCCATTTCTGCCCCTCACATTCCGGTTCTTTTAGGGCCTATCTTAAAAGCGGCTGACCCTATATCTGGCGGTTGGTTGGATGGCACATTCGGGGCAGGTGGCTATACGCGCGCACTTTTGGATGCGGGTGCGGATAGCGTCATTGCGGTAGATCGTGATCCATTAGCCTTTGAAATGGCGCAGCCTTGGGCTGATCAATACGGTGCGCGCTTGATACAGCAACGGGGCGTGTTTTCCGACATGGCCGAGTTCGCTCAGGATTTGGACGGTGTCGTCCTCGACCTTGGGGTCTCCTCGATGCAACTTGATCGGGCGGAGCGTGGCTTTTCCTTCATGCGGGACGGTCCTTTGGACATGCGCATGGGTCAAGAAGGGCAAAGTGCGGCTGACATCGTTAACGATTATGACGCTGAAGAAATTGCTGAAATCCTTTATAATTATGGTGAAGAACGCGCCTCTCGCCGCATTGCGCGCGCGATTGTTGAGCTTCGCGCAGAGACACCTATTACCACGACTTTGCAGCTTGCAGGGTTGATCGAGAAATGTCTGCCCCGCAAGAAACCGGGGCAAAGCCATCCCGCGACACGCAGTTTCCAAGCACTGCGCATTGCGGTGAATGATGAGTACGGCGAGCTTTATCGCGGCCTTATGGCTGCGGAACGCGCTCTTGCGCCAGGTGGTTTGCTGGCCATCGTGACCTTCCATTCCGTGGAAGACCGCATGGCGAAACGTTTCTTGCAATCGCGCGCGGGGACAACGGGTAATGCCAACCGTTTTGCGCCCCAACTTGATGTCGAAAAGCCAGCGTTTGAATTGCTTAGTCGTAAAGCCATAACCGCGTCTGAGTTTGAATTAGAAAACAACGTGCGCGCACGTTCCGCGAAGCTGCGTCTCGCACGCCGCACCGATGCGCATGCGGGTGATATCGCGCCGAAAACGCTTGGCATGCCAATGTTACGAAGGGATCGTTAAATGCGTTCATTGTTATATATTGTGACGGCCCTTGCCGTAATTGGTCTCGCATTCTGGGCTTATCAAGAGAACTATCAAACGCAGGCGGAGGTCGCCAAAACGGAACAAATCAACCGCGAAATCGGCCAAGCGCGCGCGCGTTTGACGGTATTGCGCGCGGAATGGGCTTACTTAAACCGACCTGATCGTTTGCGTGACCTTGCGGATGTGAATTTCGACCGTTTGGGCCTGTCCTCTTTGCGCCCTGATCAATTTGGCAAGGTCGATCAAGTTGCTTTCCCCCGCCCGCCAGAGCCTGAGTTGGTTATCACCAATCCAGTTGACGTCTCTGGCATGAACGGTGGCGAAGACGTGACGCGCGGCGACGGTGTCTTCCCATGATACGCACGCCGCTTCGCCCCCTTGCACGAATTCTGGAAGCGCGTGCCAGTGGTGAAAATCCCGACGCGATCGAGCGTGAAAACCTGCGGATTCGCCACGAACAGATGCGCGACAAAGCTCGCACGCGCGCCGAAGGACGTTTATTGATCCTCTCGGTGATATTCTTTTGCGCGTTTGGCGTCATTGGTGCACGAATGGGCGTGTTGGCCGCGACGGAACCGAGCGAGCCACGCGCGGCGGCAGCGGGCAGCATCATACAAGCGCAACGCGCTGATATTACAGACCGACATGGTCGTATTCTTGCGACGAACTTTGAAACCCACGCGCTTTATGCGCAGCCTTTGCAGATGGTTGACAAAGAGCGTGTTGCGGCTGAATTGGCGGCTATCTTTCCTGATTTGAAGCAGGAGAAACTGCTGAAGGATTTTACGGGTAAGCGTAAGTTCTTGTGGATCAAAAAGAAACTTAGTCCTGAGCAAAAACAAGCGGTGCATAACATTGGCGATCCTGGCCTGTTGTTTGGTCCGCGCGAAATGCGTCTTTACCCCAACGGCAAGCTTGCCGCGCATGTTATGGGTGGTGCAAGTTTCGGGCGTGAGGGCGTACATGCCGCGGAAGTCATCGGTGTTGCTGGCGTTGAAAAATACTTCGACGTTGAGTTGCGCGATCCGGCTCGAAGTGGCGCACCCCTCGCTTTGTCACTTGATCTTACGGTGCAAGCTGCAGCAGAGCGTGTGCTTTATGGTGGTATGAAGCTGATGAACGCCAAAGGTGCTGCGTCGGTTTTGATGGATGTGCACACGGGCGAAATCATCTCGATTGTCAGCCTGCCTGACTTTGACCCCAACGCGCGTCCAAGCCCACTGATTGAAGGCGATGCCTCAGACAGTCCTTTGTTCAATCGTGCCGTGCAGGGGGTGTATGAACTTGGTTCCGCCTACAAGATCTTCACCGCCGCGCAGGCGATGGATCTGAACCTTGTGAACCATCAAACCATGATCGACACAGGCAAGGCTTTGCGCGTCGGTGGGTTCAATATTGGTGAGTTTAAAAAGAAGAATTACGGCGTTTTGAGTGTCGCGGACATCATTGTCAAAAGCTCGAACCGTGGCACGGGTCGTTTGGCGTTGCAGATCGGTGTGAAACGTCAAAAAGAGTTCATGAAGCTGATGGGTTTTATGGATTACACCCCGCTTGAAATCGTTGAGGCAAAAGGTGGCAAGCCGCTTTATCCAGAGCGTTGGACAGATTTGAGCGCGGTTACGATTTCTTATGGCCACGGCATATCGAATTCGCCGCTGCATTTGGCCGCGGGCTATGCTGCGCTGGCAAATGGTGGTACCTATATCAAACCAACAATCGTCAAACGCACGGGAGCTCCGCAAGGTACACGTGTGATGCGCGAAGACACCGCGCGCTATGCGCGTCAGATGCTGCGTAAAGTGGTGACTGAAGGCACGGCAAGCTTTGGCGAAGTGCAGGGCTATGCGGTGGGCGGCAAAACCGGCACTGCCGATAAACCCAAGCCACGCGGCGGATATTATAAAGACAAGGTCATCGCGACGTTTGCGTCACTTTTCCCCGCGCACAATCCAAAATATGTGCTGGTCGTGACCTTGGATGAGCCGAGCGAAACATCTGGCAAAAAACCGCGCAGAACTGCAGGATGGACCGCTGTTCCGGTCGCCGCTGAGATGATTGGCCGCGTCGCTCCGCTTTTGGGGTTAAGACCAGAGATTGAACCGGGTGAATTGGCTGGTATAACGCTTACATCGAATTAAGGGGTGCGCATACGCGTGAACCGCAAGATGTAGGGGTAGCCCATGGCAGCATCAGTGACTTTGCAACAGCTCGGTTTGACCGCGGCGGAGGGGCGTAATCCCGCCATCACGGGTATTGCGGTGGATAGCCGTGAAGTGCAGGCAGGCTTCTTGTTTGCGGCCTTGCCTGGCTCCAAAGTACATGGTGGTGAGTTCATTCAATACGCTTTGCGCATGGACGCGGGCGCGATCCTCACGGATGCGGTCGGTGCCGAAATCGCAGCGGATGAGCTTGCTAATTCCGATGCTGCCATCATTGTCACCGACGATCCGCGCAGCGCTTTGGCCTTTGCGTCGGCGCTTTATTTTGGTGCGCAGCCACAGATTATGACGGCTGTGACAGGCACCAACGGCAAAACGTCGGTGAGCACATTTGTGCGCCAAATTTGGAACCTTCTGGATCTTGAGGCAGTGAACCTTGGCACCACGGGTGTCGAGGGAAGTCTGCATCTCCCGCTCGCGCACACAACACCGGAACCGATAACACTACATCGCACGCTTGCGACCTTGGTTCACGAAGGGATTTCGCATGCGGCAATGGAAGCCTCGTCCCACGGGTTGGATCAACGTCGTCTTGATGGTGTGAACCTCGCTGCTGCTGGCTTTACCAACTTCACTCAGGACCACCTTGATTATCACGGCACATTTGAGGCGTATTTCGACGCGAAAATGGGCTTGTTTACGCGGGTCTTGCAAGATGATGGCGTGGCTGTCGTCAATCTTGACGATCCCAAAGGGGCAGAGGTGGCGATGATCGCTCAAGCCCATGGGCACGAGTTGATCGGCGTGGGTCGGGACCCCGAAGCAGACCTGTGTTTACTGGGGCAACGCTATGATGGCACGGGGCAGTATCTATTGTTCAAATGGCATGATCGACCTTTCCAAGCGCGGCTCAATTTGATTGGTGGTTTTCAGGCAGAGAATGTTTTGCTCGCCGCTGGTCTCGTTATTGCGTGCGGTGAAGACCCTGCGCGGGTGTTTGACACGCTGGGTGATCTCGAAACGGTGCATGGTCGTATGCAATTGGCCGCGACGCGCACCAATGGCGCTGCGGTTTTCGTGGATTACGCGCATACGCCAGACGCCGTCGAAACCGCGCTGAAAGCAATGCGCCCGCATGTGATGGGGCGGCTTGTCGCCTTGATCGGCGCGGGTGGGGATCGTGATAGGGGCAAACGTCCCTTAATGGGACAAGCGGCCACCGAAAATGCCGATCTGGTGTTTGTGACGGATGACAATCCGCGCTCTGAGGACCCCGCGTTAATTCGGGCTGCCGTGATGGGCGGCGCACCAGAGGCAATCGAGGTTGCAGATCGCGCCGAAGCCATTTTGCGCGCGGTTGACGCACTTGGGCCAGGTGATGCGTTGTTGATCGCGGGGAAAGGCCATGAGACGGGGCAAACCGTCGGCGACACAGTGTTTCCGTTTGATGATTGTGAACAGGCCAGCGTTGCGGTTGCCGCTTTAGAGGGAGATCGCGCATGACACTTTGGATAGCCCCAGACGCGGCGAAAGCCACGGGTGGCAAGGCGGTCGGCGACTGGTCGGTGAGTGGCATTTCCATCGACACACGCAGCATCGAGGTGGGCGATTTATTCGTTGCTTTGAAAGCCGCGCGCGACGGACATGAATTCGTGGCGCAAGCGCTGGCCAAAGGGGCAGGGGCTGCCTTGGTTACCCATGTGCCGGAGGGAGTGGCGAAGGATGCGCCTTTGCTGGTGGTCGAGGATGTGTTGAGTGCACTCGAAGATCTGGGCCGCGCAGGTCGCGCCCGCACAGAGGCACGCGTCGTGGCGATCACAGGCTCTGTCGGAAAGACATCCACCAAAGAAATGCTGCGCGATGTTCTGTCAGCGCAAGGGCGCACGCATGCCTCCGTGGCGAGCTACAACAACCATTGGGGCGTGCCTTTGACCTTGGCGCGTATGCCGCAAGACACTGAATTCGCGGTGATCGAGATTGGCATGAACCACCCTGGTGAAATCGCGCCTTTGGCCAAGATGGCGCGTCCGCATGTGAGCTTAATCACTACAGTCGCCGCTGCGCACCTTGAAGCGTTCGACAACATCGACGGCATTGCCGCTGAAAAAGCTGCCATCATGAACGGTTTGGAGCCTGACGGGGTTGCGATTCTCAACGCCGATATCGAGACCGCGCATGTCTTGAAATCTAAGGCTGAGGCTATGCACATAAACGCAGTTTGGTTTGGCGCATCGGCGGATGAATACTGCCTGGAAACATGCGTGTTACGCGGTAACACCACAGTCGTCGAAGCCAATATTCTGGGCACACCGCTGTTGTTCAAAATACAAAGCGCGGGACAGCATTTTGCGATGAACGGGTTGGGGGCTTTGGCGAGTGCTGAAGCGCTTGGCGCTGACCTCGCGCTCGCGGCGCAATCTATCGCGAAGTGGGTGCCTTTTACGGGACGCGGCGCACGTGAAGTGATCGCGCTTGACCCTGCAGACAGCCGCATGACCCTCGAGCTGATTGATGACGCCTATAACGCAAATCCAACCTCGCTGAGCGCGGCTTTGGATGTGCTCGCCGCAGCTGAGGTGACCCATGATATCGGGCGCGTTTCTAAGGGACGGCGCATTGCATACTTGGGGGATATGAAAGAGTTGGGCGACGATGAAAACGCGATGCACGAAGCCGTCGCACGGCTTTCCTGTATTGAGCATTTGGATATGATCCACTGCGTCGGGCCTTTGATGCGCGGTTGCTATGAGGCTTTGCCCGACGCTAAGCGCGGCCACTGGTTTGAGACGAGCGCTGAGATGGCATCCACAGTGGGGCGCGATCTTGATGCAGGCGATGTGGTGTTGGCAAAAGGGTCTTTGTCGATGGGATTGGCCCGCGTAGTAGACGCTGTTCGCAAATTGGGCCATACGGCCAAGAAAGACGCTATGACTGCGCGTGAAAAGGACGATTTTTAATGTTGTATTGGTTAACAGCCCTCTCTGATGGAGGCGATTTTTTCAACCTCTTTCGCTACATCACCTTTCGCGCGGGCGGTGCGTTTTTGACGGCGCTTATTTTCGGATTTGTGTTTGGCAAACCTTTAATCAATGTGTTGCGCCGCCGTCAAGGCAAGGGCCAACCGATCCGCGATGATGGTCCCGAAGGGCATTTCTTGAAGGCGGGCACGCCCACGATGGGCGGGCTTTTGATTGTGGGGGCTTTGCTAACATCGACGCTGTTGTGGGCACGTTTGGATAATCCGTTCGTTCTTATTTGTCTTTTTGTTACAATGTCTTATGGTGCTATCGGGTTCGCAGATGACTACGCGAAAGTGTCAAGGCAAACCACCGCTGGCGTTTCTGGCAAGATCCGTTTGCTGCTTGGCTTTGCCATCGCCGCGATCGCGGGGTTTTGGGCGGCGCAGTATCATCCAGAAGGCTTGCAAAACCAACTGGCCTTGCCGATCTTCAAAGATACACTGATCAATCTGGGCTATTTGTTTATCCCGTTCTGCGTGATTGTGATCGTTGGTGCGGCCAATTCCGTTAATCTTACGGACGGTCTCGACGGTCTTGCAATCATGCCTGTGATGATTGCCTCTGGCACATTGGGCGTCATCGCCTATGCGGTTGGGCGCGTCGATTTTACGGAGTATCTCGACGTACATTACGTCCCCGGAACAGGCGAAATCTTGATCTTCACTGCAGGCATATTCGGCGGCGGTCTTGGCTTTTTGTGGTACAATGCCCCTCCCGCTGCGGTCTTCATGGGCGACACAGGGTCCTTGGCATTGGGTGGCGCTTTGGGGGCCATCGCGGTGTCGACCAAGCACGAATTGGTACTGGCGATTGTGGGTGGCTTGTTCGTGGTCGAAGCGCTCTCGGTGATTATCCAAGTGCTCTACTTCAAACGGACTGGCAAACGTGTGTTCCTGATGGCGCCAATCCATCATCATTATGAGAAAAAGGGTTGGGCCGAGCCACAGATCGTGATCCGCTTCTGGATTATTTCGTTGATCTTGGCGATGATAGGTTTAGCAACCTTGAAGGTACGGTAACGATTTTGGTTGCCTTGTGTGCTGCAGTACACGAGGCAACTTCACCATCTCAGATTGTTTTGAAAGAAGGTTTCCAAAGATCTTCTAGAGTGCTTTGTCTCGCAGTATTGGACGGTGTAAGCCTTCCCAAACGGAGCTATTTCATCTAGCCAGATCGTAAGAATTGGGAGGCTAATCATGATTCCAGTGCAAGGTTATAAAGGCGCACGCGTGGGTGTGCTGGGGCTCGGACGGTCCGGCTTATGCGCCGCGCGTGCTTTGCACGCGGGTGGCGCGATCCCAATCTGTTGGGATGATAATGAAGCAGCCCGTGCAATCGCAGAAGGCGAGGGCTTTGAAACGGCGAAGCTCACTGGTCAAACGCTTGCCAATCTCGCGCTGCTCATCACATCGCCCGGGATTCCACATCTCTACCCGACGCCTAATCCTGTGATCAAAGAGGCACTGCAAATGGGCGTGCCTGTGGATAATGATATATCGCTCTTCTTCCGCTCTTTCGCGACCTCTGAATGGGACAACCTCGACGTCACCCCACGTGTGGTTGCTGTGACCGGATCCAACGGAAAATCCACGACATCGGCTTTGATCCATCATGTATTAGAGCACGCGAATAGACCCACACAATTGGCAGGCAATATCGGGCGCGGTGTGCTCGACATTGATCCCGCGATAGACGGTGAGGTCGTGGTCCTTGAACTCTCGTCCTATCAAACCGACCTCGCGCGTGCTTTAACGCCTGACGTTGCGGTCTTCACCAACCTTTCGCCGGACCACTTGGATCGCCATCAGGGCATGGGCGGCTATTTCGCAGCTAAACGACGTTTGTTCGCCGAAGGTGGACCAGAGCGCGCTATCATCGGCATCGACGAGGATGAGGGACTGTACTTGGCCGGACAAATGGCCGAGGGACCACAGGATGATCGGGTGATCCGCATTTCTGTTGAGCGCAAACTGACCGACTTTGGCTGGGCTGTGTTCGCGAATAAGGGCTTCTTGTCGGAGTATCGCAAGGGGCGTCAAATCGGCTCGATCGATCTGCGCGCCATCAAAGGCCTGCCGGGCGCGCACAACCATCAAAACGCGTGCTGCGCTTATGCGGTGTGTCGCACCTTGGGGCTGGCCCCGCGCGTGATTGAGGCGGGGTTTGCCTCCTATCCGGGCTTGCCGCATCGCTCACAAATTGTCGCGGATGTGGATGGAGTCACTTACGTGAACGATAGCAAAGCGACCAATGTGGATAGCGCGGCGAAGGCCTTGGGCGCGTTCAAAAAGATCCGCTGGATCTGCGGTGGATTGGAAAAAGAAGGCGGCGTTGAGGCTTTGGCGAACGCGGCGGACGAAGTGCTGAAAGCCTATGTGATCGGGCGCGAAGCCTCCAGATTTGCGATGCAATTGGCAGGGGTTAAGACGGAGGTCTGTACCTCGATGGAGGAAGCCGTGGCGCGCGCGATGGAAGATTCGAGCGAGGGCGAAACGGTGTTGCTGGCCCCTGCGGCGGCGAGTTTTGATCAGTATGATAGTTTCGAGAAACGCGGTGAGCATTTCGCACAGTTGGTGCTGGGTGAATTGGCCAAATGAAACACACCCAATTGAGGACTAAGACATGATCCAACCGACGCTTTCCTTCAAAGAAAACCTGCAGCTTTTGCCATCAATCGACACGCTCGCGCGCATCGAGCTTATCGGTACTACTGGCGATGTGATGGCGAGCATCGAAAACCAGCCGGGCAAACAGGGCTCACTGGTGGTTTATCAATATCTTTCCCAAGAATTCGGAAAGATTAACACGGAGGCTGCACAGCACGGTCTGGAAGTTTTTGCGGAACACACGGCAGATGCCAAAGCACGTCCCGGCGCGCATCCAAATATCGATCAATTGCTGGGCATTCTCAATGGGGCTGAGACGCTTCAAGTGCGTTTGATTCCTGCCTAATTCTGAGGGCCTTGGCGCTGTGAAATCGCTCGCAACATGTTAGCTGATCGCGTTCGCCGCCACTTGACCGAACTTGCGGCGCAAGGCCGGTCTGTGACGTACCGCGTGCTTGCGCAACAGCTCGATCTTGAACCGCCCAACACCATTCAACAAGTGACGCGAGCACTTGAACAGCTGATGCAAGAGGATGCTGCGGCAGATCATCCGTTGATCGCAGCACTTGTTGTGAGCAAGGCGGCGGGTGGCATCCCGCGGCAAGGGTTCTTTGAATGCGCGCAGCGAATTGGGTGCTTTCAGGGGGATGCGTTTGGGGCGGAGGCGATCAGCTTTCATGAAGCGGAATTTAAGCGGGCCGTTGCTTATTGGCGGTCTACTGCACTGCAATGAACCTTGGCAGTTGGGCTTAAGGCGACTTACTTCAAGGCGCGCGCCAAAAACTGTTGGGTGTCTTCGTTTTGGGGACGCTCGAAAATCTCTTCTGGCTTGCCTTCTTCAAGGATGCGACCATCTTTCAGAAAACAGACTTTATCCGCGGCTTCACGGGCAAAGCCCATTTCGTGCGTTGCAAGGATCATCGTCATGCCATCTGCCTTTAGAGCGCGCAATGCGTCCAGAACGTCGCCCACGAGCTGAGGGTCGAGGGCGGATGTGATCTCGTCAAACAGCATCACCTCAGGGCGCATAGCCAATGCGCGCACGATGGCGACGCGTTGTTGTTGGCCACCCGACAGTTGGTCCGGATATTTGCCCATGTGTTCGGCCAACCCGAAGCGCGCAAATAGGGCTGTAACTTCGGGCATCAGCTCTGCACGGGATTTTTTGTGGTTGCGGCGCGGGGCGAGCAGGACGTTTTCAACGGCTGTCATGTGCGGGAAAAGATTATAGCTTTGGAACACCATGCCAATGCGGCGACGCACGGGTTCAGGGTCCAGACCGGGAATGGAGACGTCCGCGCCATCCAGAAAGATCTCTCCGTCTTCAACAGGTTCCAACAGATTGATGCAGCGCAGAAGTGTTGATTTACCCGCGCCGGATGCGCCGATCAGGCAGACCATTTCCCCCGCATTCACGTCCAGATTAATACCATCACAAACCGTATTATCACCAAAGCGTTTCACCACGTCGCGCAGGGAGAGTTTGGGCATTAGCTGCGCTCCCTGTTTTGTTTGTTCATCAGATAATCGGCATAGCGCGTGGCAGGGATTGTAACGCAGAGAAAGATAACGGCTGCGCCCACATAGGGTGTGAAATTGGCGAGCAGGGATTTAAACACGCCCGCTTGGCGGAAGATCTCAACGGGGCCGATAAAGCTGAGGAGGGCCACGTCTTTTTGCAAAGCGATCAACATATTCATTTGCGCAGGCACCACGCGGCGGATCGCTTGGGGTAGGACCACGAACAGCATGACATCGCGCTCTGCAAGGCCCAGTGATTGCGCGGCCGCGCGTTGGCTTTGATGCACTGATGTAATACCTGAGCGAAAGATTTCCGCGACATAGGCGGAGTAGGTGAGGATAAGCGCGAGGCTGCCCCAAATGTAGGGTGAATTCCATGGGCGCGGGAGGCCTAGGCCGGGGATGCCAAAGCCGATGAGGTAGACCGTAAGGACCACAGGCACGCCGCGGAAGATGTCGGTATAAAGTGCGCCAAAGATGCGTAGCGGGAAGAGCGCAGGAGCGCGTACATCGCGCATCAGCGCCACGGCGAGGCCGAGGATCGCGATGAGGGGCGCGCACCACGCGAAGATGGCGACGTCTAAAAGGAAAGCGTCGAGGAGTTTTGGAAAGGTTTTGAGAAAGACCTCTTTGTTGAAGAAGCTTTTTTGTACCTTTTCCCAACCCGGTGCCATCGGCACCAGAATGAAAATAGCGAGTATCACCATCGCTGTAGAGCCACCCGCAATAAGCAAGGACCGGCGTCGAAGCCGATCCTCATAGAGCTGACGGCGGGTCTTGCCGCCTGTGGTCTGCATGCGCATCAGGCGTTACTTAACCAGTGGAACACCTGTGGTTTGCTGAAGCCATTCGGCTTCAATCGCACCGAGTTTGCCGCTTTCCGTGAGTGCGGCCAGAGCTTCGTCGACGCAAGTCTTCAAGGGGTTGCCGTCTTCCATCAACATGCCGAACTCATCGCCGTCCCCGCTAGCGCTGGCGTCAAATTGACCAATGACTTTGGAGCCTTCTATAACCACTGCGGAGAGATAGAGCGCTGTTGGCAGATCATAGAGGGCCGCGTCGATTTGGTTGGCTTGGATAGCGGCGTTGACGTCTGCGTTGTCACCGTAAAGTAGTAGATCGGAGGTTGGTTGCACCACATCTGTGAGAACAGTTACGGCGGTTGTCGTGCCGACCGCGCCCCATTTTAGGGCTTTGAGCGCTTCTAGGGTTGGCGCAGTTTCAATCACGTTTGGCCCTGCAAGCACGGCCATGGGGGCTGCGTAGTAAGGGGATGAGAAATCGACGACCTCGTCACGCTCGGGTGTGATGGAATATTGCTGCATGTTCAGATCGAAGTTCTTCACGCCCGGTTGGATCGCTTCGTCGAAAGACGAGCGTACCCAGACGACATCGTCTGCGGCAAAACCCATTTCTTCAGCGACGGCATAGGCAACGGCGGCTTCAAAGCCTTTTCCGCTTTCAGGCGCATCGTCCATGACCCAAGGGTAGTAGGCGGGGTTGCCTGTGGCAAAGGTGATTTTGCCATCCGTGAGCGTCTTGTCAGCGGCGCAATGACCTGCGGCAAATGCGGATGTCGCGGAGAGGGCGAGGGCTAGTCCGGTCGTGAGAATTAGAGTTTTCATATGTGATGTCCTTTGTTCGGGTGTTTGGTGGCCCTGCGTGCTCAGCACACAGGGTTGCTTTCGCTCAGCGCCCTCGAATGCGCGGATCAAGCGCATCACGTAGCCCGTCGCCAAGGTAGTTCACTGAAAGCACAGTTAGGGAAATGGCGATACCAGGCAGCATCACGCGTTCCGGGTATTCGGTCATGCGCGGCACGCTATCAGCAAGCATTTTTCCCCATGTGGGGAAGTCGGATGGGAAGCCCACGCCAAGAAAGCTGAGCGCGCTTTCTGTAATGATCGCAGTCGCAAGACCCAACGTCGCTGAGACCATGATGGGCGACATGATGTTGGGCAGTAAATGGCGCGTGATGATTTTATAAGGCGTCGTGCCGATCGAGCGGGCCGCGAGGATGAATTCGCGCTCTTTCAATGCGAGAATTTCACCGCGCACGATGCGTGCGGTTTGCATCCATGAGGTGATCGCGATGATGCCAACTATCAGCACGAACATGCCTTGCTCTGGCCCAAAGGCCGCGCGCAGGGGTTGGCGGAAAAGGGTTACAGCAACCAACAACAGGGGCAACAGCGGCAAGGACAGTACGAGATCCGTGAAGCGCATCAAAATGCCATCGAGGCGTTTGAAGTAGCCCGACAGCACGCCGATTAGCGTGCCGACGAATAGCGCCAGCACCATCGCGGCCCAACCCACCGCGAGCGATGTGCGCCCGCCTTTTATCATATTGGCCAGCATATCACGCCCTAGATTGTCTGTACCAAAGGGGCGGGCCCACGACACTTTTGCATCGCTGTCCCACAGCCATGTGTAGATCGGGCGTACGTCTTTGTTGCGTATGTCGAGCTTTTGCGGATCAAGTTGCCAGATTAGCGGGCCGAGGATCACGAACAAGGTGATGAAGATCAGGAAGCCTCCACCGAACAACGCGCCTTTGTGTTTGCGGAACTGGTCCCACACGTCTTTCCACTGACTGCGTGGGGGCTGGGACGGTTCTTTGTCCTTGAGCGCTTCGATTGGGTCGAGTTGGGCGATATCAGTCATAGCGGATCCTCGGATCAAGCACGCCGTAGAGAATATCGGCAATCAGGTTAAAGAGTACGATCAGGATCGCAAAGATGAAAGTTAGGGTTAAGACCATCGGGATGTCATTGGCAAATAGAGCGGTGAGCAGAAGCTGCCCGATGCCGTTCACTTTGAACACATTTTCGGTGATGATCGCACCACCAAAGATCGCGGGCATCCCAAGCGCAATGACCGTGACCACGGGGATCATCGAGTTGCGCAAGACGTGGACCATGACGACCACAGCTTCCGACAGTCCTTTGGCGCGGGCAGTGCGCACATAATCTTGGTTGAGATTTTCGAGCATTGACGCACGCATATAACGGCTGATTTGCGCAGTGGTTTGCAGCGCGAGCACCATGACCGGCATGATCATTTGTAAAAACTGCACTTTGAAGCTGGCCCAGTCTGTCACAACATGTGTGGTGTCATAGATCGAGGGGAACCATCCAAGCTGCACCGAGAACAGCACGATCAGCGAAGGCCCCGTAAAGAACGGAGGAATAGAGAAACCGATCATCGACACGAATGTGCCCGCTTGGTCAAACACTGAATACTGGCGATAGGCGGAGTACACGCCAATCGGCAGCGCAATCAGGATGCCCACGATATAGGCCATCCCAACCACCCAAAGCGTTTGCGGCATACGCTGGATCACGATGTCCATCACTGGGCTGCGGGTCTGCCACGAAATGACTCGCTGCACGCCTTCTGTGTGGGCGGTACCCCACAGATAGTCCCAAAACACCATCGGCTCTATGACGAAGAACTGATAAAGCCACTTGAGATAGCGAATATAGCCGGGCTGACCGAGACCAAGTGCTTCACGCATTTTTTCTTTGACCTCGGGTGGTACGGTTAAGGGCACCTGCGCCATCGGATCACCGGGGGCGAGTTCCATCAGCAGAAAAATCACGAGGCTGATAAAGAGCAACGTCGGAATGGACAGAATCAGACGTCTAATCGTGAATGTCAGCATGAGGATCCAGACTTGAGATCGGGTTGATTAGCGACTGCGCCTTGAGAGTATGGCGTCGGGCGAAGCGGCAAACAAACCAGTGGGTTGGGGGAGATACGCCCCGCCAGTGAACGACCAGCAGGGCGCGAAAGCTAATGAATTAGCTTATTTTACACGGTGCCAATCTGCGATGTTCCACAGTTCGCTGTCCCAAACATTTAGAACAACGCCACCGAGTGAGTTTGCATGCGCGGAAACGCGTGCACGGTTCACCAATGGAATGATCGTGTTTGTGTCTTTCGTAACCATATCGTTCATCTTACGCGCGATTTCACCACGCTTGTCGATGTCACCTGTACGGCCAAGCTCATCAATCATCTCGTCATATGCTGGATCGCAGAAACGGTTGATGTTCTCACCCTGCCATTGGCTGGATGGCTTTGGCTCGGCGCCACAGCGATATGCGGCAAGGTACTGCTGCGGATCTGTGCCGTTGAACGTGTTCGCATACATTTCTACGTCTGCGTAGAATTTCTGGAACGTGTCAGGCGATCCGGGATCACCACCGAAGAAGACAGACGCGTCGAGGTTACGAAGCTCTGTTTCAACACCGATCTGGCTCCACCAGTCTTTGATCAACGCTTGGAAGTCCTGACGAACCGCATTTGTGGATGTTTGGTAGAGGATGGAAAGCTTCACGCCGTCCTTCTCACGCACACCGTCGCCGTCGCTATCAACCCAGCCAGCACCGTCGAGCAGCGCTTTTGCGCCATCGAGATCTTGCGTCAAGCAAGCAGTGTTGTCGGATGCATAGATTGCAGGAGCAGGCACGAGGTTACAAGTTGGTGTACCCGCTTTACCGTAGCCAACTTCTGTCAGAAGTGCGCGGTCGATGGAGATAGACAGAGCTTCACGAACCGCAGGATCGCTAAGGAACGGGTGAGGTTCCGCAACCGTAGAGCGCGTCTCTGCTGGCAGATCAGGGCTTGGGTTGGTCATGTTCATCTCAAGACGCTCAACCAACGGGCCGAAACCTGCGATTGCTTTGCCTTTGCCTGCTTCTTCCATCTTCGCGATGACGTCTGGCGCCAACTGAAGGTTCCAAGCGTAATCGAATTCGCCTGTCTCAAGAACAGAACGACCCGCACCATTCGCGTCGCCGCCACCTTTGAAGTTCACTTTCGCGAACGCAGGCTTTGCAGGGTCACGGTAGTTCGGGTTCGCGGACATTTGGATCACGTCGTTTGGACGGAAATCGTCAACCACGAAGGGACCTGTGCCGATTGGGCTAAAGTTTGCCTCTGTGCATTCTGGTGCTTTTGCTCCAAGGCAATCTGCGAATTGTGCCGCTTGGATGATCGGGGACTGACCGCCAACGAAGGGGCCATATGGGTTTGGCTTAGGCTCGCTGAAGGTGACTTTGACAGTCAGATCATCAACCGTTTCTACGCTTTCAACGCCGTCAAAGAACGCCAGCTGCGCGCATCCGCCTTCTGGGTGCATACAATATTCGGCGGTGAACTTCACGTCCGCGGAGGTGAGCGGCGTGCCATCAGACCACAACAGGCCCGGAGCGATTTTCCACGTGATCTGTGTCAGATCCTCGGAAACGCCGCCATTGGCAACTGTTGGGATTTCTGACGCAAGGAAAGGAACCATTTCACCGGTTTCATTGTAACGCGCGAGTGGCTCGATCACGAGGGATGCTGATTCGACGTCCTTTGTGCCGCCAGATAGGAACGGGTTCAGGATGGAAGGCGCTTGCCAATAGATGATGTTCACAGTGCCGTCGGATCCGCGCTCAGCCATAGCCATTGGGGCCATCGCAAAACTCGCAGCAGCACCCAACATGAGTGTACGAAGCTTCATAAAAGTCTCTCCTTGTTATGCAAAAACAGCGCTATATCTGCAGCGCTCCCTTGCGTTCATTGCGGACCGGTTTCGGCCGATCTCGTCCTCACAGCTCGGGAAGATAGCGCAGCGATAATGCGTCAAAAGACGCAAAGTGTACACAAAAGTCCCCCAGCCAATAGCGCCATCGAAACAGAGTTTAAGAAAATTGCAAGCACCTTGCGAGACTGATTTCGTATTGCTTAACAATTTGTTGGTCCCCGTCTTGCGGTGGGGCACTGTGAAACGTCTAAGCTGTTTGACATCGCGCGCGATGTGCCTCTAGCGTATCGAAAGACACGTCGGATGTTGCCGGCTGGGGGACCTCATATGCTCGACCAACCAATTGCACAGATTGAAAACCTAAGGGTTGAATTTCAAACTAAAGACGGACCCGTGGTCGGGGTAGAGGATGTCTCCTTCTCGATAAATCCTGGCGAAACGGTCTGCGTGGTTGGAGAATCAGGGTCTGGCAAATCGGTGTCTTCGCTGTCGTTGATGCGCCTTGTGGAATACGGCGGCGGCGAAATTGCGGGCGGGCGCATGATCTTTGATCGCAAAGACAGTGGCGCGATGGATCTGCGCGACGCGAACCCCGATCTGATGCGCACCATTCGTGGCAATGAAATTGGAATGATCTTTCAAGAGCCGATGACCGCATTGAACCCAGTGTTCACAGTGGGTCGTCAGTTGACCGAAGGCCTGCGGGTGCATCGTGGCATGAGCAAGAAACAAGCAGAAGAACGCGCGTTAGAGCTGATGCGCCAAGTGCGAATTCCTGAACCTGAGAAACGTCTTGACCAATATCCACATGAATTGTCCGGCGGTATGCGCCAGCGCGTGGTGATTGCGATTGCATTGGCGTGCGAGCCGCGTTTGCTGATCGCGGATGAGCCAACGACGGCTTTGGATGTGACCATTCAAGCGGAAATATTAGCACTGATGGATCGACTCAAGCGCGAGACTGGCACGGCCGTGATGTTCATCACCCATGATATGGCCGTCGTCGCGCAGATGGCGGATCGTGTTGTGGTGATGTTCCGGGGCAATAAGGTCGAAGAGGGCACCGTCGAAGAGATTTTCGAAAATCCGCAGCATCCCTATACCAAGGCGCTCTTGGCAGCGGTCCCGAAGCTCGGCGAAATGCGCGGTAAAGCTGCGCCGGAACCGATGAAATTGCTGGGCAGCGATCAGGGCGAGATCAAGCCCATCCTTGGCACGAATGAGCCTCTTTTAGCCGTAACAGGCCTCACAACGCGGTTCCCTGTGACGGGTGGTTTGCTGCGACGCGTGGTTGCGAATGTGCATGCTTCGGAGGATATTTCGTTCACCATCAACAAGGGGCAAACACTGTCTTTGGTGGGCGAATCGGGCTGTGGCAAATCTACAGTCGGGCGGTCATTGCTACGTCTGGTTGAGCCTTTGAGCGGGCAGATCACGCTGGATGGCAAAGAGATTATGGAGATGAACCAATCCGAGCTACGCGAAAGCCGTTTGGATATGCAGATGATTTTCCAGGATCCCTTCGCATCGCTGAACCCGCAGATGCAATTGATTGATCAAGTCGCCGAACCCATGCGCAACTATGGAACGGAAATTGGCCAAGCGCTGACGGATCGTGTTGAAATGCTTTTTGATCGTGTGGAACTGCCGCGCTCTTTCTTGCGCCGCTTCCCGCATGAGCTATCGGGTGGTCAACGCCAGCGTGTCGCGATTGCGCGAGCTCTTGCGCTAAACCCCAAGTTGATTGTCGCGGATGAAGCGGTCTCTGCGTTGGACGTGTCCGTGCAGGCGCAGGTGGTCAATTTGATGATGGAGCTTCAGGCAGAAATGGGTCTGAGCTATCTGTTTATTAGTCACGATATGGCTGTGGTGGAACGTGTAAGCCATTATGTGGGCGTGATGTATTTGGGCCGAATCGTTGAAATGGGCCCGCGCGCGGCGGTGTTTGAAGACCCGCGCCACGCTTATACGCAAGCATTGATGAAAGCGGTGCCGATTGCCGATCCGCGTAAACGCAAGGATGAGAAAGACTTGAATTTCAAACCGATCCCGTCGCCGATGCACCCAGTTGGCTACTCGCCCGAGCCGTCGATGTATGAAGAGGTGTCGCCAGAGCATTTCGTGTTGTTGACCGATAGTGGGTATTGAGATGGTTGAAACGCTTACGCCTTTAGAGTTGATGACCAAGCTCATCAGCTTTCCGACCGTGTCGCGCGATAGCAATCTGCCATTGATTGATTGGGTGGAGGAATATCTCACGTCGCACGGTATTACTTGCCACCGCTACTACGATGACGATGAGAACCGTACCGTCGAAAAGGCCGCGTTGTTTGCTCATGTGGGACCGGATCAAGAGGGCGCTATCGTACTGTCTGGTCACACTGACGTGGTGCCGATTGATGGCCAACCTTGGGACACGGATCCTTGGTCCGTCACCGAAAAAGACGGCAGATACTACGGGCGTGGGACCTGCGACATGAAGGGTTTTGACGCCCTCGCGATCTGGGCCTTGGTTGAGGCGCACAAGCGTGGTGTAAAGCGGCCTTTGCAGATTGCCCTTAGCTTTGACGAGGAAATCGGCTGCACAGGTGCGCCGCCTATGATCAATCGCATGCTTGACGTTTTGCCCAAGGCGAGCGCGGTGATCGTGGGTGAGCCCAGCATGATGCAAGCGGTTACGGGTCACAAAGGCGGGCGCGGTTACATGACGCATGTGAAGGGCTTCGAGGTGCACTCATCCTTACTGCACACGGGCGTCAACGCGATCATGTATGGATCAAAGTTGATTGATTGGGCCAATGATGTGAACGCCGCGAATATGGCGCAAGAGCCAACAGACGTCGCCGCACAATTCGATCCGCCGTTCACCAGCGCACATGTCGGCGTTATCGAGGGTGGCACTGCACATAATATTACGGCCAAGGACTGCCACTTCGGCCTAGATTTTCGCGTTGTCCCTGGCGAAGATCCCCTTGATTGGCGCGACCGCTATTTCGCGAAAGTCCGCGATGTGGAAGCGATGATGCAAGCTGTGGTGCCCGAAACGTCGATTGAGCTGACCGAGCGTTTTAACGTGCCCCCTTTGGTGCCCGAAGAAAACGGCGAAGCAGAAACACTGGTGCGCCAGATTACGGGCGACAATGCGAGCCACAAGGTGAGTTACGGCACCGAAGCAGGCCAGTTCCAAGAGCGTGGCTATTCCGCTGTGATCTGTGGTCCGGGTGATATCGCGCAAGCGCATCAACCGAATGAGTTTTGCACCGTTGCGCAGTTCAATGCAGGGCACGCCTTTATGGAGAAGCTGCTTGAGCGCCTGATGTAATGGCGTTTCCGATCACTGATCAAAGCCCGATTGAGCATGACGCGCCACTGCCAAGTGACGCGGATGCTGTGGTGATTGGTGGCGGGATTATTGGGGTCATGACCGCTTGGGAATTGGCCAAAGTGGGTCTGAAACCTGTGCTTTTGGAGAAGGGCCGCATCGCGGGGGAGCAATCTTCGCGCAATTGGGGCTGGATCCGTGTACAAGGGCGCGACCTTGCAGAAATCCCCATCATGCTTGAGGCGCAATCCATGTGGCGCGACTTGGATGTGCGCGTTGGTGGGTTAGGCTTGGCACAGACGGGCACACTTTTCATGGCTGCAAAGGACGGCGATATGGCGGGCTTTCAGGAGTGGCTGGACCTCGCCGCCCCGTATCAGCTCAGCTCGAAACTACTCAATGCGCATGAACTGGCAGATCACATTCCGCATGCAAACGCGCGCTGGGCGGGGGCGCTTTATACGCCGAACGATCTGCGCGCGGAGCCTTGGGTGGCCGTGCCCGCTTTGGCGCGCGCGGCGGTAGAGGATGGCGTCACAATCATCGAGAATTGCGCGGTGCGGATGCTTGATATCGAAGGCGGCGCTGTCACAGGGGTGATCACCGAAAAGGGCCGTATTAAGTCGGAACGCGTTGCGCTGGCGGGTGGGTCGTGGTCCTCACTTTTGCTTCGTCGCCATGGCGTGTCGATTCCACAATTGTCCGTACGCGCGACTGTGGCCGCGACCGATGCTTTGCCCGAGGTGGTCAGCGATAGTGGCGTGGATGATCGCCTTGCGTGGCGGCGGCGCGCGGACGGGGGCTATTCGCTAGCGCCGTCAGGATTTCACGAATTGTTCGTTGGCCCTGATGCGTTTCGCGCGGCAATGGGATTTTTGCCGCAGTTGCGCCAAGACCCGCTTGGCACGCGCTATTTGCCCGCTGCCCCTAAGGGGTTTCCTGATGCCTGGGGGACAAAGCGACGGTGGAGCGCGGATAAGCAAAGCCCGTTCGAGAAGATGCGCATCCTCAATCCCAAGCCCAATGCGCGAAAGGTTGAAAAACTCGCACGGGAATTTGCGGGCACTTTCCCCAGCCTTGGTGCGGTGACGATCAAAGACGCATGGGCCGGCATGATTGACGTAATGCCTGATGTTGTGCCTGTGGTGGATGCCTGTGCGGCCCTGCCCAACCTTACGATTTGCACAGGGATGTGCGGACACGGCTTTGGGATTGGGCCTGCGTTTGGGCGGATCACTGCTAAATTGATGCAGGGCAAAGAGACTGGGCATGACTTGAGCCGATTCCGCCTAAGCCGGTTTTCTGATGGCAGCACGTTGGAGTTGGGTCCGAACCTATAGCGCTTGCCCAATGCGGCGAGATAGGACAGGTTGCTGCCAAACAGGGGGAGAGCGCATATGCCAATTCATAATCGTTTCGCAGATTTACACGCTGAAATCACCGAGTGGCGCAGACATCTGCATACGATCCCTGAGTTGAATTTTGACCTGCCTAAAACCGCCGCTTACGTCGAAGAACGCCTGCGCGAGATTGGTGTCGATAGCCTTGAGACGGGTGTTGCACAGACAGGTATGGTCGCGGTGATCAAAGGTAAGACCGACACCTGTGGCCGCGTCATTGGGTTGCGTGCGGATATGGATGCGCTGCCGATCCATGAAACGGCCGAAGTTGATTATAAATCCACGCACGCCGGTAAAATGCACGCTTGTGGCCATGATGGTCACACGGCGATGCTACTCGGAGCCGCTAAATATCTTGTGGAGACGCGTAATTTTGATGGCACTGCAGTGCTGTTGTTCCAACCCGCAGAAGAGGGCGGTGGCGGTGGCAAAGTCATGGTCGATGAGGGCGTGATGGATACATACGGCGTGCAAGAGGTCTATGGCCTGCACAATATGCCCGGCGGTGCCGTGGGTGAATTTGCGATTCGTGCGGGCGGATTGCTCGCGGCAACGGATGAGTTCGCGATCACCATCACTGGCAAAGGCGGGCACGGCGCTGCTCCGCACGAGGCGATTGATCCGAATGTCGCCTCTGCGCATATCCTTTTAGCGTTGCAAAGTATCGCAAGTCGCAATGTTGATCCTTTGGGCAATGTTGTTGTCTCGGTCTGCATGATGAGCAACGACAGTGCTGCGTTTAATGTGATTCCGCAGATGGTAAAACTCGGTGGCACTGTGCGCACGCTTGATCCTAAAGTGCGCGATCTTGTGGAGGGGCGCTTCCAAAAGATCGTCACCGCGACAGCGGAGGCGTATGAGTGCGTCGTCGAGATCAACTATGACCGCGGCTATCCTGTAACCGTGAACACGGAAGAAAACACCGTTTTCGCCGCCGACGTTGCGCGCGCGGTTGCAGGCGGAAGTGCTGTGGATGATGACACGCCGCCGATCATGGCGGGGGAAGATTTTTCCTACATGTTGGAAGCGCGTCCCGGGGCCTATATTTTTCTAGGAAACGGTGAAGAGGGTGCGAATGTGCATCACCCCGACTATGTCTTTAACGATGATGCGATCCCTGCGGGCTGTTCCTGGTTTGCGGGCATGATCGAAACCCGCATGCCTGCTGCTTAAGGAGCCACTGAGATGCCTATCAAAAATCGCCTTGCCGAAATGCTGCCCGAGATCACCGAATGGCGCCGTGATCTGCACGAGCATCCTGAAATCCTGTTTGAAACCCATCGCACTTCAGCGATTGTTGAAGAAAAGCTAAAAGCGTTCGGTTGCGATGAGGTTGTGGGCAAGATTGGCCGCACGGGTGTTGTTGGTGTGATTAAGGGAAAGCAAAACGGCTCTGGCAAAGTGATCGGCCTGCGCGCGGATATGGATGCGTTACCGATCCATGAGGAAACGGGTCTGGACTACGCCTCCAAGACGCCCGACGCGATGCATGCATGTGGTCATGACGGGCACACGGCGATGCTTTTGGGTGCCGCGAAGTATCTAAGCGAGACACGCAATTTCGACGGCACAGTTGTGGTGATTTTCCAACCCGCGGAAGAAGGCGGCGGTGGCGGTCGCGAGATGTGCGAAGATGGCATGATGGAAAAGTTTGGCATTCAAGAAGTCTATGGCATGCATAATTGGCCGGGCCTGCCTGTTGGGGAATTCGCAATCCGTTCTGGTCCATTCTTTGCGGCGGCGGATCTTTTCGAGATCGAGCTGGAGGGCAGGGGCGGTCATGCGGCGAAACCGCATGACACCGTGGATACGACTGTCATGGCGAGCCAGCTGGTGCTGTCTTTGCAGACGATTGCGTCGCGTAATGTGGATCCGGTAGAGCAGCTTGTTGTGTCTGTAACGTCGTTTGAAACATCCTCCAAGGCACACAATGTGATCCCCCAAAAGGTTCACATCAAAGGCACAGTGCGCAGCCTTAGCAACGCTACGCGCGATTTGGCTGAAACGCGGATGGGTGAAATTTGTGCAGGTGTCGCTGCGACCTATGGCGGGCGGATTGATCTGGATTACACGCGCAACTATCCGGTGATGGTGAATTCCGAGGAACAGACTGAGTTCGCAGCGAAAGTGGCTGAAAGCGTGTCAGGCAAGCCAACAGAAGAAGCGCCGCTTGTCATGGGAGGCGAGGACTTCGCCTTCATGCTGGAAGAGCGCCCCGGTGCTTATATCGTTGTCGGCAATGGCGACACGGCGATGGTGCATCACCCTGCGTACAACTTCAACGATGAGACGTCTCCGTCAGGCGCGAGCTGGTGGGCCGAAATTGTTGAGCAACGCATGCCTGCGGCCTAAGCGCCAGTTGCTTTACGTGCTAAGCACGTAAAGCAACCTTTGTCTTGCCCCACACAGATGTCCCGCGTAGACCGCACTCATGAATACACCTGCTACAATCGTCTGCATCAAATGGGGCACGCTTTTCGGCCCTGAATACGTGAACCGCCTCTATTCCGGTGTGCGCCGTAACATGAGCCGTCCTGTCCGGTTTATATGTATGACAGAAGACACGCATGGCTTTCATCCTGACATCGAAACGCTCAACCTGCCCGTGGAGCCGTTCCTAGGTCCGATGAATGACGCATTGGCTGTGGCAAACCGCCAAGGCGCAATGCGCAAAGTGTCCCTATTCAAACCGGGCCTGATCCCTAATCTTGAAGGGCCTGTCTTGGGCTTTGATCTGGATGTGGTGATCACCGGCCGATTGGATGACATATACGACATGGCCCCGGGTAAAATTGCGATGCGCCACGATTGGACCGAAAAACGCAAAGGTCGCCCCACGGGCCATGGATCGGTTTTTCGATATGACCCTGAGGCGCACACATTTCTCTACAATGACCTTGCCGCAAATCCTTATGCGGAGGTCGAAAAAGCACGCGGATCTGAGCAGCGTTACACCTCGCACAAAGCCATGGACAACGACTGCTTTGCATACATCCCACCAGAATGGGTCGTATCCTTCAAATACGACACCAACTCATTCCCAATGAACTACTTGCGGCCATCAACACTCCCCCAAGTCGCGCGCGTGGTTTGCTTTCATGGCCGCCCAAAGATGTCTGACGCACTCACCGGTTATACAGGTCAAATCATCCGCTACGCCAAACCCTGTGCGTGGTTGCAAGATCACTGGATCGACCGCGCCAAAGCGGACCTTGGATCAGATTACGCATAACCCGCAGCTTTCTATCTCTATTAACATCCCCACCGGAGGCTCCGCCATCCGCCAAAATGGGCTGTGCTATTCATTTACGCGCACCGCTTGACGAAATCGTACGCCTGAGCCATTATCTGAACAAGCGTTCAATAAAATTCGGGAGCTACCGCCATGTTCACCCATTCAATGAGTTTCGATCTGGGCGAAGACATCAACGCGCTGCGTGATATGGTGCATCGGTGGGCGCAAGAGCGCGTGAAGCCAATGGCTGGGCAGATCGACGCTGAAAACTCGTTTCCACCAGAGCTTTGGGCCGAGATGGGCGCGCTGGGCCTGCATGGTATTACTGTGGATGAAGAGTTCGACGGCTCCAATATGGGCTACCTCGCGCACGTGATCGCGGTTGAGGAAATCGCGCGGGCCTCGGCCTCCGTGTCGCTCAGCTATGGTGCGCATTCCAATCTTTGTGTGAACCAAATCAGCCTTAACGGTACGTCAGAACAAAAAGCGCGATATCTACCAAAGCTCGTGTCTGGCGAGCATGTGGGCGCACTTGCGATGTCGGAACCGAATGCGGGCAGTGACGTGGTTTCGATGAAGCTGCACGCGGAGAAGCGCAATGATCACTACCGCTTGAACGGCAATAAATACTGGATCACCAATGGCCCAGACGCGGACACCTTGGTGGTTTATGCAAAAACTGATCCGGATGCGGGGTCGAAAGGTATGACAGCGTTCCTTATCGAGAAATCGATGACGGGCTTCTCTACCTCTAACCATTTCGACAAGCTTGGGATGCGTGGCTCCAATACGGCAGAGCTGATCTTTGAGGACGTTCAAGTTCCGTTTGAGAACGTGCTCGGTGAGGAGGGCAAGGGCGTGCGCGTGCTCATGTCTGGTCTCGATTACGAACGCGTGGTGCTCTCCGGCATTGGCACAGGGATCATGGCCGCCTGTCTGGATGAAATCATGCCCTACATGGTTGAGCGTAAGCAATTTGGCCAAAGTATTGGTAATTTCCAACTGATGCAGGGCAAGATCGCCGATATGTACACTAAAATGAACACAGCGCGCGCCTATGTGTATGAGGTCGCAAAGGCCTGTGACAAAGGCCAAGTCACACGTCAAGACGCAGCTGCTTGCGTGCTCTATGCCTCGGAGGAGGCGATGGTTGTCGCGCATCAAGCGGTGCAAGCGATGGGCGGAGCCGGGTTTCTGAATGATAGCCCTGTTGCGCGGATTTTCCGCGATGCCAAATTGATGGAAATTGGTGCAGGCACGTCGGAAATTCGCCGCATGTTGATTGGGCGCGAATTGATGGGAGCGATGAGCTAATGTCCCGCTGGTTACTTTGGATGCCCGTTGCGGCGCTCACGGTGGCCACGGCTTTGTTCGGGTTGCGCGTGGGCGTGCTGACTTCAAACCTCAGTGAAACTGATATGATCAACCAAGCTGCCGAGCGCTATTTAGCAGGTGGGCAGGACAGATCGCTGACCGATTGTAGCGCGCGCCCCAGTGCTGAGCGTGAGGTCTGGTTGACTGTCACATGCGTGCCTAAGGCGGGCGCGCCGGAGCTCTATCATGCAAGCCCCCTTGGTCAGCTTAGCCAAGTGCAGTCCGCACGAACAGCGCCAGAGGCCTAGGAAATGCTGGACAAAGGGCGCACCTATGAGGGCTTGTATCGTGAGTTTCGCTGGCACTTACGTGCGCGCCTGAATATGGCGGAGCAGTGTTTGAGGCATCCACCTGATCAAGTGGCGATCCTCGATTTGGAGCAGGGTCCGATATCTTACGGTGTTCTTGAGGGGATGAGCGTGACCTTGGCTACAGCTCTGCAAGAGCGTGGCATAAAGAATGGGGACCGTGTTGGTGTGTTGCGTTCGCAAGACGCATGGACTGCGGCGGCGCATCTTGCGATCTGGTCTCTTGGTGCGATTTCTGTACCGCTTTTTACTTTGTTTCAGGGGCAAGCGCTGGATGCGCGTACTTCGGATGCTGGCGTGTCTTTGATCATCACAGATGCTAACAACGCGCTGCGCACTATGACCGCGCCCGCGCTGGTTCCTGAGGGTTTAGCCCAACTGGCCAACCAAAACCTTTACTATGAAACGACAACGCCCGACACACCCGCCTGCTTGATCTACACATCTGGAACAACTGGCGCGCCGAAGGGGGCGTTGCACGGGCATCGTTTGCTTACGGGGCATTTGCCCGGCGTCGAGATGAGCCATGATTTCCTTGGCCAAAAAGATGATTGCCTTTGGACCCCAGCGGATTGGGCATGGATCGGTGGTCTTTTCGATGTGTTGATGCCCGCGCTCGCACTTGGTGTGCCTGTCGTTGCAGCGCGCTTGCCAAAGTTCACGCCCGAGGCGTGTTTGGACGTCATGTCACGTGCGCCAATCCGCAATGTGTTCTTCCCACCGACTGCGCTGCGGATGCTCAAAGCGGCTGACATTCGGATAGACAGCCTGCGCTCCGTCGCGTCAGGTGGGGAGCCTTTGGGGGCTGAAATGTTAGCCTGGGGCAAACTCGCATTCGGCTTGGATATTAACGAATTTTATGGCCAGACTGAATGCAATATGGTGGCAAGCTCCGCTGCGTCCTTGTTTGCGCCGCGCCCCGGATGCATCGGAAAAGCCGTGCCCGGTTTTGAGATTGCAGTGCTGGACAGGGTTGGCCGCAAGACATTGGGCGAGGGCGACGTGGTGATCCGTAAGGGTGCTGCTTCGATGATGCTTGGATACTGGAACAGGCCCGAAGAGAGTGCCGAGAAGTTCAAAGACGAATGGATGCTGACAGGGGATCGCGGGATTTGGGACGCGGATTATCTGCGCTTCATTGCACGCGAAGATGATGTGATCACGTCATCTGGTTACCGCATTGGCCCCGCTGAAATTGAGGATTGCTTGCTCACTCATGATAGCGTGGCGACCGTGGGGGTGGTTGGTAAACCCGATGCTTTGCGCACAGAGATAGTTAAGGCCTACGTCGTGCTGAAAGAGGGGATCACTGAAAGCGCAGTATTAGCAAATAAACTTCAGGTGTTTGTTAAACAACGCCTCGCATCTTATTCATATCCAAGAGAAATCGAATTCCTTTCTGAATTACCAATGACCGTCACGGGTAAGGTGATACGTAAAGAACTCAAAGCGCGTGCCTGCGCTGAACAGGAGGCTGCACAATGAAATTAACCAGCACAGCGCTGCCAAGCTCCGCCGAGTTTCAAGCCAATGTTGCGGCTCATGAAGAGGCCCTCGCGCAGATCGCAGTGGCTGCGACTGAAGCGGCATTGGGTGGTGGTGAAACCTCGCGCGCGCGTCACATCAGACGCGGTAAAATGCTGCCGCGCGACCGTGTCGCCAACCTTCTAGATGCGGGCTCGCCCTTTCTTGAAATCGGCGCAACTGCGGCGCATGGGCTGTATGACGGCGCGGCCCCAAGTGCAGGCGTGATCGCGGGGATTGGCACGGTAGAGGGCCAAGAGTGCATGATCGTGTGCAACGATGCGACTGTGAAGGGTGGCACCTATTTTCCGATGTCCGTCAAAAAGCACCTGCGTGCGCAGGAGATAGCGGAAGAGAATAACCTGCCCTGCATCTATCTTGTGGATAGCGGTGGTGCGAACTTGCCCAATCAGGATGAAGTCTTTCCAGACCGCGATCACTTCGGGCGCATTTTCTACAATCAAGCAAGGATGAGCGCAAAGGGCATACCGCAGATCGCTGCGGTTATGGGCTCCTGCACGGCGGGTGGTGCCTATGTGCCTGCGATGAGCGATGTGACAATTATCGTGCGCGAACAGGGTACAATATTCCTAGCAGGGCCACCCTTAGTGAAAGCCGCGACAGGGGAAATTGTGTCCTCAGAAGATCTTGGTGGCGGCGATGTGCACACGCGCCTGTCTGGTGTGGCGGATTATCTGGCGGAAGATGACGCGCATGCGCTTGCCCTTGTGCGCCGTGCTGTTAGCCACTTGAACCGTACTAAAACGCAGACGGTTCAATGGCAAAGCTCAGAAGAGCCAGCCTATGATCCTAGCGAATTGTTTGGTGTGGTGCCCGCTGACTTGCGCACGCCTTACGACATCCGCGAGGTGATTGCGCGGGTTGTTGATGGCTCGCGATTTGACGAGTTTAAGCCACGCTATGGCGAGACTTTGGTAACAGGGTTTGCCCACCTCAAAGGCTGTCCTATCGGAATTATTGCCAACAATGGCGTGCTGTTTTCGGAAGCTGCACAGAAGGGTGCGCACTTCGTTGAGTTGTGTTCGCAGCGTAAAATTCCGCTGGTGTTTTTGCAAAATATCACGGGCTTTATGGTCGGGCGAAAGTACGAAAACGAGGGTATCGCACGTCACGGTGCGAAGTTGGTGACGGCGGTCGCAACCACCTCGGTGCCCAAGATTACCATGCTTGTTGGCGGTTCTTTCGGGGCTGGAAATTACGGTATGGCAGGGCGTGCCTATCAGCCTCGTTTCCTTTGGACTTGGCCGAACAGTCGAATTTCTGTGATGGGCGGCCCGCAGGCGGCGGGCGTGCTTGCGACGGTGAAACGCGATGCGATTGAGCGAAAGGGTGGAACATGGTCCGCAAATGAAGAGGCGCAATTCAAACAGCCGACAATTGATATGTTCGAAGAACAAAGCCATCCGCTTTATGCGTCAGCGCGGCTCTGGGATGACGGTGTTATTGACCCGCGAAACACCCGCGATGTACTGGCGCTCAGCTTGTCAGCTGCGTTGAACGCGCCGATTGAAGACACGCGCTTTGGCGTGTTTCGAATGTAGAGAGTTAAGTTATGTTTAACTTTAGAGTTCTTTCGCAAGCATATGAATTAAAAGGATAGTAAAAATGTTTAAGACCATCCTGATTGCCAATCGCGGCGAGATTGCTTGCCGCATTATGCAAACCGCGCAAGCGATGGGAGTGCGCTGTATCGCGGTATATTCCGATGCTGACGCCACTGCGCGCCACGTCGAAATGTCGGATGATGCTATCTATATCGGAGAATCATCGCCTGTTCATAGCTACTTACGTGGCGAGGTTATTATAAAAGCAGCGCGTGCGACGGGTGCCGAAGCAATTCACCCCGGCTATGGCTTTCTGTCCGAGAACCCTGACTTCGTTGAGCAGGTCGAAGCGGCGGGATTAACCTTTATCGGACCAAGCAGCGTTGCAATTCGTGCAATGGGATTAAAAGATGCTGCTAAAGTATTGATGGAAAAGGCAGGTGTGCCGGTTGTGCCAGGTTATCATGGCGCTGATCAAAACGATGATTTACTAGCGCGAGAAGCTGAAAAGATTGGCTACCCCGTCCTGATCAAAGCGGTTGCTGGCGGTGGTGGCAAAGGTATGCGTCTAGTCGAAACTCCGCAGGAATTTGCGGATGCACTGGATAGCGCACGATCAGAAGCGAAAGCAGCGTTTGGAAATTCCGACGTTCTCGTTGAGAAATTCGTAACCAAACCGCGTCATATCGAAGTTCAGGTGTTCGGTGATGGCGAGACTGCGGTGCATCTGTTTGAACGTGACTGCTCGCTACAACGGCGTCATCAGAAGGTGATTGAAGAAGCGCCTGCGCCGGGCATGACTGATGCTGTGCGCCGAGCGATGGGCGACGCGGCAGTGCGCGCAGCTGAGGCGATTGGCTATGCCGGGGCGGGCACGATTGAATTCATCGTCGACGGTTCGGACGGGCTGCGCGAGGACGGGTTCTGGTTCATGGAAATGAACACGCGCTTGCAGGTGGAGCATCCTGTGACAGAGGCTGTGACAGGTGTTGATCTGGTCGAGTGGCAATTGCGCGTGGCTTCGGGAGAGGCCTTACCGCTTAAACAGGAGGAGTTGAGTCTTACAGGCCATTCTTTCGAGGCGCGCATTTATGCGGAGGACGCTGAACAGGATTTTTTGCCTGCAACGGGGCGTTTGGCGCATCTAGAATTTGCGCAGAACGCGCGTGCGGACACTGGGGTGCGTGGGGGGGACGACATCAGCCCGTTTTACGATCCGATGATCGCAAAATTAACGGTGCATGGGTCAACCCGTTCGGTCGCGTTGGCCAAATTGCGCAAAGCCTTGGCGGAAACACAGGTCGCGGGCACTGTGACCAACCTTGGATTCCTGCACGCGCTTGCTAGCCATGAAGCGTTCGCAGCTGGTGATGTGGATACGGGTCTAATCGCGCGGGATTATGCGGCGTTGATCGCAAAACCGCCGTTGAGCGCTGCGAACCTTGCGCAAGCTGCAGTGATGGTTGCCGGTGTGGATGATCTCCCTGCATCAGCTGGTTTTTCCCTTTGGGCACCGCTCGCTCGCACGATTACGCTGCGTCGCACCGGCGAAGACTTTTCATGTGTCTTGCGCTTTTCCGGCGCGGATAATGTCACGATTGAAACGCCTCTTGGAACCTGCGGTGCGCAGCGACACAAGACAGGGTGGCAGATTGATCAAACTGCCTTTGAACCCGCAAAACGCATCGAGAACACGGTCTTTATGTTCGGACCAAATAGCATCACTTTCGAGGTCGTTGATCCGCTTGATCGCAGCTCCGATCTTGCTGGTGACATGGACGTTGTGAACGCTCCTATGCCTGGGTTGGTTAAAGCAATGCTTGTGAAAAGCGGACAAAAAATACACACTGGGGATCGAATATCCGTTCTAGAGGCTATGAAAATGGAACATTCGCTACTTGCGCCGCGCGATGGGGTCGTGGCTGAAGTGCTCGCGCAAGAAGGGGATCAAGTTGAGGCAGGTGCCGCGCTTGTGCGCTTGGCACCCGTCGAGGAAGCCGCATCATGAGCCGCATTGTTTTGCACCACTGCCCGCAAACGCGATCGATGCGATCGCTTTGGTTACTTTATGAATTGGATGTGCCGTTTGAAATCGTCGAGCACGCGTTCGACAAAAGCCTACGTGCACCTGCGTATCTATTGGTGTCGCCCGCTGGCCGCGTTCCTGCACTAGAGATTGACGGCGCGCGCATGTTCGAGACGGGAGCGATCACCGAATATCTTTGCGAGCGATTTCCGGAAGTAGGACTTGGACGTGAAGCGGACCATGGGGAGCGTATGGAGTGGTTGGTTTGGGTGCATTTTGCTGAAACCATCAGTCAGCATGTCGCGGCATTGACCCAGCAACACATTGTGTTGCGCGATGATACCATGCGCTCGCCCGCGGTTATGAAGTTGGAAGCGGCGAGATTGTCCAAGTGTTATGATGCGATTGAAGCGCGGCTTAACGCACCGCGCGATACTCTGTTGGATGCTGGGTTTTCAGCAGCGGATATCAGTGTTGGGCAGGCGATGTATTTGGCGCTGAAGTTTTGTACGCTTGAGCAACATCCCAAGACGGCTGCGTGGTTCAAACATTTGCAGTCGCGCGAAGCGTTTCAAAAGAGCCTGCCGGACTCGGATGGTCTGCTTTACACGCAGGACTTCTACGCGCCATGGGATATGCCAGAATGAGCGAGCGGGTTGAATTGTTCGAAGTAGGACCGCGCGATGGCTTGCAAAACGAAGCGACGCCTATTTCGGCGCAGGATAAGATCGCGTTGGTGGATTTGCTTAGCACCGCAGGGTTTCGCAGGATCGAAGTGGCAAGCTTTGTGAGCCCCAAATGGGTGCCGCAAATGGCCACCAGCGCGGATGTCTTGGCAGGGATCACGCGAAGTGAAGGTATTTCTTACGCCGCGTTGACCCCGAATATGCGCGGGCTTGAAGGCGCGATCACAGCCCGCGCGGATGAGGTGGCGATCTTCGGTTCCGCGAGTGAAGGGTTTTCCAAGGCCAATATCAACGCCAGCATTGAAGAAAGTCTGGAGCGGTTTCACCCAATCGCCAAGACCGCGATCGAGCGCGGGATTCCCGTGCGCGGCTACATTTCTTGTGTGATCAACTGCCCCTATGATGGGCCGACCGATCCAACTGCAGTTGGATCGGTCGCGCGGGAGTTACATCAGATGGGCTGCTATGAGCTATCTCTGGGCGACACCACGGGTCATGCTTATCCTGAAGAAATTACCAAAATGCTGTGCGCCGTGAAGGACGTTGTGCCCGACGCTGTCCTAGCGGGGCACTATCATGACACCTCTGGTCGTGCGCTTGCCAATGTCGAGGCATCTTTACAAGAGGGTGTGCGGGTCTTTGATACATCAATTGGTGGTTTGGGCGGCTGTCCGTATGCGCCGGGTGCTTTGGGCAATGTTGCCACTGAGGCTGTCGCCGTGCGTCTGTTGGAACTCGGCTATGAAACGGGGTTGAATAGGGATGTTTTGGCACAGGCAGCGCGTTTTGCAACATCCTTGCGGGGAGAGGCGAAAGTATGACGTTTGAAACCATAAAGCTAAGCTGCGATGAACGTGGTGTGGCGACGCTGACCCTTGCGCGCGCGGACAAGCATAATGCGATGTCGGAATTGATGCTTGACGAGCTAACCGCTGCAGCCAGACAGATCGCAGCGAACAAAGATATCCGCGTTGTTATTTTATCTGCCGAGGGTAAGAGTTTCTGCGCTGGTGGCGATCTCGCGTGGATGCGTGCGCAGATGGATATGGATGCAGGGATGCGCAGCGGGCAGGCGGGTAAGCTGGCCTATATGTTGCAAGCGCTTGATACGCTGCCGCAACCTTTGATTGGGCGCATTCACGGCAATGCTTTTGGTGGTGGTGTCGGGTTGGCGAGTATCTGCGACGTCGCAATCGGGGTCGAGGGGGCGTTGATGGGCCTCACCGAAACGCGGCTTGGGCTGATCCCCGCAACGATTGGACCTTATGTGATTGCACGAATGGGGGCGGCAAATGCGCGGCGGGTCTTCATGTCAGCTCGCCGCTTTGACACTGAGGAAGCGCAAGATCTTGGGCTGTTGGCGAAGGTTGTCGCACCGGATGCGCTTGATGCGGCTGTTGAGGCGGAGGTGATCCCGTATCTTTCCTGCGCGCCAGGCGCTGTGGCAGATGCGAAGGCACTGATCCGCGCACTATCCGCGCCGATTGATGAGAGCGTGATCCAGCATACTATCGGAGCGCTGGCAAATCGGTGGGAAGACCCTGAATCTGGCGAAGGCATCGGAGCATTTTTCGAAAAACGTGCACCTGATTGGTCTAAGGAGCAGAGCTAGCCGGCGGCTTGGCGTATTTTCGATAGGAATCGCAGATATGTCTCGCGATCTTTTGCCTCATGTGATCACAAATTTCTGAGCAAGTTGTCGGATTGATCACTCGGATCTTACAGTTTTTTAAGCCTTTGACCGTTAAGCCCCTAGAAATAAGGGGAATAGCGATACACAGCCTGTTTCAATTGTTGCACGCGTGGAGTTGACCCTCTGTGCGGGGCTCGGTAAACCCCACAACAACTCCAAATTAGCCATTTGCGTGCGCAATCGACAAACAAATGCGCGCGCAAAACCGAAGGGACCCGGTCTTCGTGGAAGATATAGCAAGAGAATACCTCCCAATACTGATCTTTTTAGCCGTTGCTATTGGCCTTGGATTGGTTCTGATCCTTGCAGCCATCGTGATTGCGGTCCGCAATCCTGATCCTGAAAAAGTATCTGCGTATGAATGCGGATTTAACGCCTTTGACGATGCGCGCATGAAGTTCGATGTACGCTTCTATCTGGTCTCGATCTTATTCATCATCTTTGACCTTGAGATCGCATTTCTGTTTCCTTGGGCGGTCGCCTTTAAAGATATTAGTATGGTCGGCTTCTGGTCGATGATGATCTTTCTCGCGGTTCTGACAGCTGGTTTCGCATATGAGTGGAAAAAAGGAGCGTTGGAATGGGAGTGATGTCAGGAACATCAACCGGGATCGCCACTGCTGGCGGGGATCGTGATCACGGCACAGCCGCACTGAACGCAGAGCTTGCGGATAAGGGCTTTCTGCTAACGTCCACGGACGACATTATTAATTGGGCGCGCACAGGTTCGCTCCATTGGATGACCTTTGGTTTGGCCTGTTGTGCGGTTGAGATGATGCACACGTCTATGCCTCGATATGACCTAGAGCGTTTCGGCACAGCGCCGCGCGCTTCCCCACGTCAATCTGATTTGATGATTGTGGCTGGCACGCTGACCAACAAGATGGCGCCTGCTTTACGCAAGGTCTATGACCAGATGCCAGAGCCGCGCTATGTAATCTCCATGGGATCCTGCGCGAATGGTGGCGGTTATTATCACTATTCCTATTCAGTCGTGCGCGGCTGTGATCGCATCGTGCCTGTCGATATCTATGTCCCGGGTTGTCCGCCTACGGCGGAAGCCCTGCTATACGGTATCATGCAACTGCAGCGCAAAATGCGCCGCACCGGAACAATCGCGCGCTAAGGCGCGTTTGAGGAGACGCAGATGAGCGCAGCATTGATAGAACTCGGCACTCACATCGAAGCCAAACGCCCCGACTGCGTGCTGGCTTGGGCGATAGAGCAGGGCGAGTTGAATGTGACCGTGGCCCCTTCAAATATCGTGGGGCTTGTCGATTTTCTGAAAACCGACCCGAATTGCAAGTTTTCGTCTTTGGTTGATATCACGGCGGTGGATTACCCCGAGCGCGGGAAGCGCTTCGATGTGGTGTATCATTTCCTATCCATGTATTTGAACCACCGTATTCGTTTGCGCCTGCAAGTGCGCGAAGATGATATGGTCCCCTCAATCGTGGAGGTGCATCCCAGCGCCAATTGGTTCGAGCGTGAAATCTATGACATGTTCGGCTTGCTGTTCTCGGGCCACCCTGATTTGCGCCGCATCCTGACGGACTACGGTTTTCGTGGGTATCCTTTGCGCAAAGATTTCCCCACGACGGGCTATACCGAAGTGCGCTATGACGAAGTTGAAAAGCGCGTTGTCTATGAGCCTGTGAGTTTGGTGCAAGAATACCGCCAGTTTGATTTTATGTCCCCGTGGGAAGGTGCCAAATATGTGCTTCCGGGTGATGAGAAACAGGAGGAGGCGAAATGATGGACGGCTCCAAATTCGACGACAACTCTGTTGATGCGCTTTCGGGCGAACAGAAAATCCGCAACTTTAACATCAATTTCGGCCCGCAGCACCCTGCGGCGCATGGGGTTCTGCGTCTTGTTCTGGAACTCGACGGCGAAATTGTAGAGCGTTGTGATCCGCATATCGGCTTGCTGCACCGTGGCACAGAAAAGCTGATGGAAAGCCGCACGTACCTGCAAAACCTGCCATACTTCGACCGTCTCGATTATGTGGCCCCGATGAACCAAGAACATGCTTGGTGCCTCGCGATTGAAAAACTCTGCGGTGTTGAAGTGCCGCGCCGCGCCTCGCTGATCCGTGTGCTCTATTCCGAGATTGGCCGCGTGCTGAACCACCTCTTGAACGTCACGACTCAAGCGCTCGACGTTGGCGCGCTCACCCCGCCGCTTTGGGGTTTTGAGCAGCGTGAACAGTTGATGATCTTTTATGAGCGTGCTTGTGGCGCGCGTCTTCATGCCGCCTACTTCCGCCCGGGTGGCGTGCATCAGGACCTGCCAGACGCTTTGCTCGATGATATCGAAGCATGGTCGCATGAGTTTCCAAAGTTCATGGACGATATGCATGGCCTGCTGACTGAGAACCGCATCTTCAAACAGCGTAACGCTGACATTGGTGTGGTCACGGAAGAAGACATCTTAAACTACGGCTTCTCTGGCGTGATGGTGCGCGGCTCTGGTTTCGCGTGGGATTTGCGCCGCGCGCAGCCCTATGAGTGCTACGATGAGTTCGAGTTCCAGATCCCAGTGGGCAAGAACGGGGATTGCTATGATCGCTACCTGTGCCGCATGGAAGAGATGACGCAATCCGTCTCCATTATTAAGCAAGCTATTGCCAAACTGCGCGAAGAGCCCGGTGACGTTATGGCACGCGGTAAACTCACGCCGCCCAAGCGAGGCGATATGAAAACCTCGATGGAAGCCTTAATCCACCACTTCAAACTCTACACCGAGGGCTTTCACGTGCCAGCGGGCGAAGTCTACTGCGCGGTCGAAGCCCCCAAAGGCGAGTTCGGCGTTTACCTTGTCGCGGATGGCTCTAACAAACCCTACCGTTCCAAAATTCGCGCGCCGGGTTTTTTGCACTTGCAGGCGATGGATCACATCACAGTGGGTCACCAGCTCGCCGATGTGGCCGCGATCATTGGTACCATGGACGTCGTCTTCGGCGAAATTGACAGGTAACTGATGATGCGCCTTGCCCTTCCTATCTCTAAAAATATCCCCGCCGGAGGCTCCTATACCTCCATCGCGCACAAAGGGTCGTTCTAATGCTCCGCCGCCTTCACAAAGACCAGCCCGATAGCTTTGCTTTCACCCTTGCGAACCAAGCATGGGCAGAAGCGCAGATTACGAAATACCCTGAGGGACGCCAAGCATCTGCAATCATTCCGCTTTTGTGGCGTGCGCAGGAACAGGAAGGCTGGCTTACGCGTCCGGCGATTGAACATGTGTCTGACATGCTCGGCCTAGCTTACATACGGGGTCTTGAGGTGGCGTCGTTCTATTTTATGTTCCAGCTGCAGCCGGTTGGTTCTGTCGCACACATCCAGATTTGCGGCACGCTGTCGTGCATGATTTGCGGTGCCGAGGATCTTGTTGCGGTTTGCCGCGAGAAAATCTCTAACAAGCCGCACGTGATTAGCGCAGATGGAAAGTTTTCATGGGAAGAGGTGGAATGCCTTGGCGCATGTACGAACGCACCTATGGCGCAAATCGGCAAGGATTATTACGAAGATCTGACCACTGAGGGTCTGGTCAAACTGCTCGACGATATGGCCGCAGGTTCCGTGCCAACACCGGGTCCGCAAAATGGCCGATATTCTTGTGAGCCGCTCTCGGGTTTGAGCAGCCTTAAGGATTACGATAGCGGTAAGACGCAGTATAATGCCTCCGCCCAATTAGCGAGCGACATTGGCGATACGATCAAACGCATTGATGGCACTGAAGTGCCGTTGCTTGCCCCATGGCAGGGTAAAACCGCGTCCAAGCCAACAAACAAATCAAAAGCAGCGGCTGCGAAAAAAACGTCTGTGCCTAAAGCAAAAGCCGCAAACGAAAACCCAGGGGCAACGTCCAAAGCAAAACCTACGTCCAAGCCTGCGACTACACCCACGGAGGCTACAAGCGCCAGAGCGGGCAAGAAACCTCGCACAATGAAAGCACCGCGCAAAGCTGGCGCGGATGATCTCAAAATGATCAAAGGTGTTGGACCAAAAATGGAAAAATTGCTGAACTCGCTCGGCTTCTTCCATTTCGACCAAGTTGCAAAATGGACCGCTGACGAAGTGTTATGGGTCGATCAAAATCTCGAAGGATTCAAAGGTCGCGTCAGCCGTGACAATTGGGTGCAACAAGCCGGAGTGCTTGCAAGCGGGGGCGTCACTGAATTTGCATCCCGTGTTAAAAAAGGGGGCGTCTATTGATGTACCTTATAAACTGGGAGAGTCATAATGAGTGACCTTAAGAAAAAGTCATCCTGCCAAGTGGGATGCTGGGCAATGGCCGCGGCTGCGGGGGTGCTGACGTTTATAATGTTATCAACAATTGGCGATTACAGCTTTTTACCGGCAGTCGTTTTGGGAATTTTGATTTTTGGTTTGTTGGGTCTTTTGTTCAATTGGCTGTTCTGCGCACCGCTCCCAGCGGCGCGTGAAAAAACTGATTTAAGTGCTGCATCTGCTGATGCTGCTTCAACGAGCACAAGCGCATCCAGTGCTTCGAACGCAGGGGCGGCAACAGTCACAAGCGATAGCGCAGCCGCCGATAAAGCAGCTGTAGAGGCCAAAGCTCAAGCTGCTGCTGACAAAAAGGCCAAGGTGGCCGCTGACAAGAAAGCAAAAGCTGCCGCGGACAAGAAAGCCGCAGACAAGAAGACTAAAGCGGATGAAAAAGCCGCAAAAACCAAGGCTGACGCAGATCAGAAGGCGGCTGATAAGAAAGCCAAGGCCGCGAAAACGAAAGCTTACAAAACAGCCGCTGCAAAAGCGGAAGCCGATGCAAAAGCTGGTGAAGATTTCGACGGTGATGACGTGCGCGAAGCGGCCGATGAAGGCACCAAGCCTGCGACGCTTGCGGCCGCACGCGAAGGTGGTGCGGATGATCTCAAGCGGATCAAAGGAATCGGACCAAAACTCGAAAAGCTCTGCAACACGATGGGCTTCTTCCACTTTGATCAAATCGCAGCTTGGACGCCGGATGAGATGGCGTGGGTAAATGCGAACCTAGAAGGGTTCAAAGGCCGTGCGACACGTGACAAATGGATTGATCAGGCCAAACTTTTGGCTGCGGGCAAGGAGACTGAATTCTCCAAGCGCGTAGACAAAGGCTCGGTTTACTAAGGAAACACCCCAATGGGCCAAGACAGAACAGAGGACGCGTTGGCGAAAAAAGGGCGCATGGTTGCGCTTGTTATCGCGGGATCGATGCTTCTTTGGATCTTGGCCCAATGGATCGCACCAATGCTCGGAGTGCCGGGCAGGTTCGTATTTCTCTTCGACTTTGCCGTCCTCGCGGCGCTTATTTGGTCGATGGTTGTGACGTATCAAATCTGGCGTGCGCGTCAGGACACGAAAGGATGACCCTAAGATGCTAGCCGATAAGGATCGCATTTTTACCAACCTCTACGGCATGCATGACCGTACCCTTAAGGGTGCGCAAGCGCGTGGACATTGGGACGGCACAGCCGCGATCATCAAAAAGGGTCGTGATTGGGTCATTGATCAGATGAAAGCCTCAGGCCTGCGTGGGCGCGGTGGCGCTGGTTTCCCGACTGGTTTGAAATGGTCGTTCATGCCCAAGGAAAGCGACGGACGTCCTGCGTATCTTGTTGTGAACGCGGATGAATCTGAGCCGGGCACATGTAAAGATCGCGAGATCATGCGCCATGATCCGCATACGCTGATTGAGGGCTGCCTGATCGCCAGCTTCGCTATGAACGCGAACGCTTGCTACATCTACATTCGCGGCGAGTACATCCGTGAAAAAGAAGCGCTGCAAGCCGCGATTGATGAGGCATATGACGCTGGTCTCGTTGGCAAGAACGCTGCAAAATCCGGTTGGGATTTCGATATCTACCTCCACCACGGGGCAGGAGCTTATATTTGCGGTGAAGAGACGGCGCTCCTTGAAAGCCTTGAGGGCAAAAAAGGCATGCCGCGTATGAAACCGCCGTTCCCAGCGGGCGCGGGTCTTTATGGCTGTCCGACGACTGTGAACAACGTAGAATCGATAGCGGTGGTACCGACGATTTTGCGCCGTGGTCCTGAATGGTTTTCCAGCTTTGGGCGTCCGAACAATGCGGGCACCAAGCTCTTTGCGATCTCTGGCCATGTGAATAACCCATGCGTTGTTGAAGAAGCGATGAGCATTTCATTCGAAGAGCTAATCGAAACCCATTGCGGCGGTATCAAAGGCGGTTGGGATAACCTTAAAGCAGTTATTCCGGGCGGTTCTTCGGTGCCCTGTGTGCGCGGCGAAAAGATGCGCGATGCGACGATGGATTTCGATTATCTACGCAATGATCTTGGCTCTGGTCTGGGTACGGCTGCGGTGATCGTGATGGACAAAGACACAGACATTATCAAAGCGATTTGGCGCCTTGCGAAGTTCTACAAGCATGAATCCTGCGGGCAGTGTACGCCTTGTCGCGAAGGCACAGGCTGGATGATGCGCGTCATGGAACGTTTGGTGCATGGTAATGCTGATCCAAGCGAAATCGATATGTTGTGGGACGTGACCAAACAGGTTGAAGGCCATACGATTTGCGCGCTTGGTGATGCGGCGGCTTGGCCAATCCAAGGGTTGATCAACAACTTCCGCGATGAGATCGAAGATCGAATAAAAGCGCAAATCTCTGGTAAAACCACACGCGCGGTTGCGGCGAAATGATCCGCACAGCGCTCATATGTGGGTCGATTATTGGCCTTTTGGCGGGATGTTCGGATCCTGACAAGCAGGTTTTGTTCGACGGGCAGCAATTTAATGGACGCTTGAAAGCGGACAAAGAGGACAAACGTAATTTTGTCGCCTCTGCTGGACCTGTTAGCCGAAGCCTTGAAGGCGCGCGTGAAGCCGCACGGTTCGAGGGCACGACGTATTGCATTCGCAGATATGGTCGGTCTGATATCGAGTGGGTCGCAAGCCCCGAAGCTGAAGCAACTGCGCTGAATATTGTCGAAGACGTTCTGATCGTGCAAGGACGCTGCGCAGAGTGATGGGATACAACGAAATAAGGGATGTTATTGCATATCAAGCTGTTCAAACCCCATTTGGGGATCAGGTTTTGGCACGCAGCTTTGAAGCTCGCCGAACTTTGAGAGCAGTTTGCATGGCAGGAGAAAACACATGCTTTTGACTCGTACATTCACCGCTTCCCTTTTCGCCATGAGCCTTGCCTTTGCAGCGCCTCTTTCCGCCAAAGGGTTGCAAGATGAAATACAGATCAACAACGGCCTGTTGGCTGTGGGCATTGCCGACGAAATTCGCAATCGCTGTGATAGTATTTCCGCGCGCACGTTTACGGCGCTTGGCTTTTTGAATTCTCTCAAACGCGGCGCGCGTTCCAAGGGCTATTCGAACGATGAAATCAATCGCTACACCAAAAGCAAAACTGAGAAGGCCAAGATGCGTAAACGCGGTCAGGTTTATCTAGCGCAGAATGGTGCTTCCACATCCGATGCCGCATCCATGTGCCGTTTGGGCCGTGCGGAAATTAAGAAACGCAGCCAAATTGGCGTTCTTCTAAGAGCAAGGTAGAACATGTCCGACCTACGCAAGATCATCATCGACGATAACGAAGTCGAAGTAGACGGGGCGATGACCCTTATTCAGGCCTGTGAAGAGGCGGGGGTCGAAATCCCTCGCTTTTGCTATCACGAACGTCTGACGATTGCTGGCAATTGCCGCATGTGTCTTGTTGAGGTCGTGGGTGGTCCACCCAAGCCTGCCGCGTCTTGCGCTATGCAGGTGCGAGATTTGCGCCCCGGTCCAGAAGGTCAGCCACCTGTGGTCAAGACCAACTCGCCCATGGTTAAGAAAGCGCGCGAGGGCGTGATGGAATTTTTGCTGATCAACCACCCGCTTGATTGTCCGATCTGTGATCAGGGTGGCGAGTGCGATTTGCAAGATCAAGCCATGGCCTATGGCGTCGATTTCTCGCGTTTCCGCGAGCCAAAGCGCGCAACGGACGATCTGGATCTAGGCCCACTGGTCGAAACCCATATGACGCGTTGCATTTCCTGCACCCGTTGTGTGCGCTTCACATCTGAGGTCGCGGGCATCACGCAGATGGGCCAAACAGGTCGCGGCGAGGATGCGGAGATCACGTCTTACTTGGGCGAGACTTTGGATAGTAACTTGCAGGGCAATATCATTGATCTGTGCCCTGTTGGGGCGTTGGTCTCGAAGCCTTACGCCTTTACTGCGCGCCCTTGGGAACTGACAAAGACTGAATCCATTGATGTTATGGATGCGCTTGGCAGCTCTATCCGTGTGGACACAAAGGGCCGTGAAGTGATGCGCATGTTGCCGCGCAATCATGATGGCGTGAACGAAGAGTGGATTTCAGACAAAACGCGTTTTGTTTGGGATGGCCTGCGCCGTCAGCGCCTTGATCGTCCGTATATCCGCGAGAACGGCAAATTACGTGCGTCTAACTGGGGCGAGGCGCTTGGCGCTGCCGCTGCTGCGATGAAGGGCAAGAAAGTTGCGGGATTGATCGGTGATCTGGTCTCTGTCGAAGCGGCGTTTGCGTTGAAGCAATTGGTTCAAGGCATGGGTGGCAATGTTGAGTGCCGCACGGACAAAGCGAAACTGCCTGCGGGCAATCGCTCTGGCTACGTTGGTACGGCAACGATTGAAGATATCGATGTCGCCAACAAAATCCTGCTTGTTGGGACTAATCCCGTGGTTGAAGCCCCTGTCTTGAACGCGCGCATTCGCAAAGCGTGGAGCAAAGGGGCAGATGTCGTCATGGTCGGCGAGAAAGTTGATTTGACTTACGAATACGAACATATGGGCACAGATCGCGCGGCACTCGCGCATGTCTCAGGTCTTGACATGGCGTCTTTGCAGGACTTGAATAGTATTGTCATCGTAGGTCAGGGTGCTTTGCAAGAAGCGGACGGCGAAGCGGTGCTTGGCACTGCTATGGCGATTGCGGAAAAGTCTGGCGGTAAGTTGATGATCTTGCACACAGCCGCAGGTCGCGTTGGTGCGATGGATGCTGGGTGCACCACGGATGGTGGCGTTGAAGCGGCGACTTCGGATGCGGAGGTGATTTATAACCTTGGTTCTGACGAAGTCGACATCGATGCAGGGGCGTTCGTAATTTATCAAGGCAGCCACGGTGATCGTGGGGCGCACCGCGCCGATATCATTCTGCCGGGCGCAGCCTACACTGAAGAGCAGGGCTTGTTCGTTAACACAGAAGGGCGCCCGCAACTTGCGATGCGCGCTGGGTTTGCACCGGGTGAAGCAAAAGAGAACTGGGCAATATTGCGTGCGTTGTCTGCAGAGCTTGATGCGACACTGCCATATGACAGTCTTGCAGCATTGCGCACGGCTTTGATTGCAGACGTTCCCCATCTTGCAGACATCGACGAAGTGCCTGAGAACGAATGGGACGCACTGCCAGCCAAAAAGATGGGCAAAGCAGAATTCCGCAACGCTATCAGCGATTTCTACCTGAGCAACCCGATTGCCCGCGCCTCCGAGTTGATGGCAGAGCTGTCAGCGAATGCAAAAGCGCGCCGTGACGCAGATAAGATTGCTGCAGAGTGAGATCAGCGGCGATCATATCCCCCATGGCACTGGCGCTCGCCAGCGCTGTATCTGGCTGTGAACAGCAAACGGGTGATAAACCTGCGCCGTTCAAGCCGGAATATGACGGCGTGCAAACGCGCCTTCTCGATGATGATTTGGTGAGCTTTCAAGTTAAAATGAAGGGCGCGCGCAACAATTCTGACGTGGACGCTTACGCAGAATGTGCCGCTGCACAGTACGCGTTAATCAGAGGTTATGGTTTTGCGCGTCATTTACGCACAAACACGGCCGAAGAGGGTGGCACATGGGTCGGGGATGCTGTTTACACCATCTCGCCAGCGCTCCCACGCGGGCTGAAAACGATAGATGCAGAAGTCACGGTTTCGGCCTGCGACGAGAACAAGATACCGACGGTGTGAGGACCTAATGTACGACTTTTTCACCACCACAACATTGGGCATGGGCCTGACAATCGTTGGGCAAATCTTCTTGCTCGTGATCCCTTTGCTGCTCGCATTAGCATTCTTGATGTATGCGGACCGTAAAATCTGGGCCGCCGTCATGATGCGCCGCGGACCAAACGTTGTAGGCGTCTTTGGCCTGCTGCAAAGTTTTGCGGATTTCTTGAAATACATCGTTAAGGAAGTTGTCTTCCCTGCCGGCGCGGATAAAGCGGTTTTCTTGATGGCACCGATGGTCACTTTGGTGATGAGCCTGATCGCTTGGGCGGTGATCCCGTTTAACGAAGGCTGGGTGCTGTCGGAGATCAACGTCGCGATCCTTTATGTCTTCGCTGTGTCATCGCTTGAAGTATATGGCGTGATCATGGGCGGTTGGGCGTCTAACTCGAAGTACCCGTTCCTTGGAAGCTTGCGTTCTGCGGCGCAGATGATCTCTTATGAGGTCTCTATCGGATTGATTATTATCGGTATTATCCTGTCGTCTGGATCGATGAACTTCGGTGCAATCGTGGCCGCACAGGATAGCGACTACGGACTGCTCAGCTGGTATTGGCTGCCGCACTTCCCGATGCTGGTGCTTTTTTTCATCTCAGCGCTCGCTGAAACGAACCGCCCACCGTTTGACCTTCCTGAAGCGGAATCTGAATTGGTGGCGGGCTATCAGGTAGAGTATTCGTCAACGCCGTTCCTGCTCTTTATGATCGGCGAGCTCGTCGCTGTCGTTTTGATGTGTGCGCTGATCTCGTTGATGTTCTTTGGTGGATGGTTGTCACCAATCCCAGGTTTGCCCGATGGCATCTTCTGGATGGTGAGCAAAATGTTCTTGGTATTCTTCTTCTTCTCCATGGTGAAAGCGATCACACCGCGCTACCGCTATGACCAATTGATGCGCATTGGTTGGAAAATCTTCCTGCCTACGAGCCTCGCTTGGGTCGTATTCGTCGCATTTGCAGCAAAATTTGGATGGTTCTGGGGCGTTTACGCGCGCTGGACAGTAGGGGGTTAACCAATGGCTGACTTCGATTATGGCCGCGCGGCCAAGTACTTCCTCCTCGCAGACTTTGTGAAAGGTTTCGGTCTTGGCCTGCGCTACATGTTCGCACCGAAAGTGACGTTGAACTACCCGCATGAGAAGGGACCTTTGTCGCCGCGTTTTCGTGGAGAACATGCGCTGCGCCGTTACCCGAATGGGGAAGAACGGTGCATTGCTTGCAAGCTTTGCGAAGCGGTTTGCCCTGCGCAAGCGATCACGATTGATGCAGAGCCACGCGATGACGGCAGCCGGCGTACCACGCGCTATGACATAGACATGACGAAGTGCATTTACTGTGGTTTCTGCCAAGAAGCTTGTCCGGTGGATGCGATTGTCGAAGGGCCAAATTTTGAATTTGCCACCGAAACCCGTGAAGAGCTGTTTTACGACAAGGACAAATTGCTTGAGAATGGCGATCGTTGGGAAGCGCAGATCGCGCGTAACCTCGAGATTGATGCGCCCTACCGATGACTGATGCGAACAACCCCTTTGCCATGATGATGGCCCAAGCTCAGGAGATGGCGAAAGCCCTCAATCCTGCGCTTTCGGGTGCGTCCACGCAGGCAATGGAAAATCTTTGGCCGACAATGACGAAGGACATGATGGAAATGTCTTTCGGCAAAGGTGCGTCCAAAGAGGGGTTGGATGCAAAGACGCGATTGTTGTTGACGCTGGCTGGTTTGACCATGCAAGGCGCACAGAATGAAACGCAGATTAGAATGACCGTGCGCCATGCTGTCGAGGCCGGTGCAACTAAAGATGAAGTGACTGAAAGCATTGCACAAATGTCGATGTTTGCCGGTCTCCCCGCCATGACCCGCGCGATGGAATTCGCGAATGAGGTTTTGCAAGTTAGCAAGGAAGCGCAAACATGAGCGTCGCTGTATTTACCTTTTACCTGTTCGCGATCTGCACGTTCACGGGCGGCCTGTTCACAGTGATCAGCCGCAATCCGGTGCACTCTGTGCTGTGGTTGATCCTTGCCTTCCTGTCATCTGCGGGCTTGTTCGTATTGCTTGGCGCAGAATTCGTGGCGATGCTGTTGATCATCGTTTACGTGGGCGCGGTCGCGGTTTTGTTCTTGTTTGTTGTCATGATGCTCGACATCGATTTTGCGGAGCTGAAAGCGGAAATGGTGAAATACATGCCGCTTGCGTTACTGATTGGCCTTGTTTTACTGATGCAATTCACCATGGCCTTCGGCGTTTGGGAAGCGAGCGATCAAGCTGCGGGCCTGCGCGGAGCGGTCACACCGACGGATGCGCATAACACTGAGGCACTTGGCCTTCTACTTTATGACAAATACTTCCTGATTTTCCAGCTCTCTGGGATGATCCTGCTGGTTGCGATGATTGGCGCGATTGTCTTGACGCTGCGCCACCGTACTGACGTGAAACGTCAAGACGTAATGGCGCAAATGCACCGCGATCCAGCAAAAGCGATGGAGCTTAAAGACGTAAAACCGGGGCAGGGGCTGTGATTGTTCTTGCTGCATACGTCCTATTCGGAGCCGCAATCGGTGCGACGGTTGTGCTCTACTTGAATTCTAAGAATACGAACAATAACAAGGACATCGATAATGATCGGTCTTGAGCATTACCTGACAATCGCGGCAACGCTGTTTGTCATTGGCATTTTTGGGCTCTTTGTGAACCGCAAGAATGTGATCATTCTGCTCATGTCGATTGAGCTGATGCTGCTGGCGGTAAACATTAACCTTGTCGCCTTTTCCAGCTTCCTCGGGGATTTGGTTGGGCAGGTGTTCACGCTCTTCGTTCTGACAGTCGCCGCCGCAGAGGCGGCGATTGGTCTCGCGATACTCGTCTGTTTCTTCCGTACTCGCGGCACTATTGCGGTCGAAGATGTCAACGTGATGAAAGGCTGATCAGATGGAAACGCTCATTCTTTTCGCGCCTCTTATCGGCGCACTTATTGGTGGCTTTGGTTGGCGGTTGATCGGTGAAAAAGGCGCAATGTGGGTGACCACGGGCCTGCTCTTTGTCGCATGTTTCTTTAGCTGGATTGTCTTTTTAGGGCATGACGGCGTCACGGAAAAAGTGCAGATTTTGCGCTGGATCGAAAGTGGTAGCCTGAGTACAGATTGGGCGATCCGTTTGGACCGCCTCACCGCTATTATGCTCATCGTGATTACGACGGTTTCGGCGCTGGTGCACCTTTATTCCTTTGGCTACATGGCTGACGACCCTCAGTGGAAAGAGGGCGAAAGCTACAAGCCACGATTCTTCGCATACCTGTCGTTCTTTACATTTGCGATGTTGATGCTGGTGACCTCTGACAATCTTGTGCAGATGTTCTTTGGTTGGGAAGGGGTTGGCGTCGCGTCCTACCTATTAATCGGGTTTTACTATCGCAAACCCACAGCAAATGCGGCGGCGATCAAAGCGTTCGTGGTGAACCGAGTCGGTGATTTCGGTTTCGCGCTGGGTATCTTTGCTCTGTATTACCTTACGGATAGTGTCAAATTCGACGATATCTTCGCCGCAGTTCCGGCTTTGGCGGAAACAGAGGTCACCTTCCTTTGGGCAGAGTGGAATGCGGCGAACCTGATCGCGGTCCTCTTGTTCATTGGTGCGATGGGTAAATCGGCGCAGTTGTTCTTGCACACATGGTTGCCGGACGCGATGGAAGGTCCGACACCTGTATCCGCATTGATCCACGCGGCGACAATGGTGACTGCGGGTGTGTTCCTTGTGTGCCGCATGTCGCCTTTGATGGAATACGCGCCAGAGGCGACAGCCTTAATTACATTTCTAGGTGCAACGACTGCTTTTGTCGCTGCAACCATCGGTTTGGTGCAAAACGATATCAAGCGCGTGATTGCTTATTCAACGATGTCTCAGCTAGGCTATATGTTTGTGGCCGCGGGCGTTGGTGTTTACTCTGTCGCGATGTTCCACCTCTTCACGCATGCGTTCTTCAAGGCGATGTTGTTCCTTGGGGCAGGTTCGGTCATTCATGCGATGCATCATGAACAGGATATGCGTAACTACGGTGCTCTTCGGAAGAAAATCCCATACACGTTCTGGGCGATGATGATCGGTACATTAGCGATTACAGGCGTTGGTATCCCATTGTCTGGTTGGATCGGCTTTGCAGGTTTTGCGTCTAAAGATGCCGTCATCGAAAGCGCCTATGCGGGCACAGATGGCGGTTATGCCTTCTGGATGCTGGTGATAGCGGCGCTGTTCACAAGTTTTTATAGCTGGCGTTTGATGTTTCTGACCTTCTACGGAAAGGCGCGCGGCGACAAGCATACACATGAGCACGCACATGAAAGCCCGATGGTGATGTTGGTGCCACTTGGTGTTCTCAGCCTTGGTGCAATCTTTGCGGGTGCCATCTGGTACGGCAGCTTCTTTGGTAAAACAAATGAGGTCGCGGGCTTCTTTGGTGTGCCTTACGCGGAAGCGTCAGAGCATGGCGAGAAGGATAATCACTCTGATGATCATGGCGAAACTAGAGTTGACCACGCAACCAAAGACGACGGCAAGAAAAAGAAAACCTCGTACGCATTCACCGGCAAGCCGGGGGAGGGCGCGATTTACACTGGTAAAGACAACCATGTTCTGCACGACGCGCATTATGTCCCGACTTGGGTAAAGCTCAGCCCGTTTATCGCGATGGTGATCGGTTTCTTGTTGGCGATGTGGTTCTACATTTGGGACCCGAAAATGCCCAAGCGTGCTATGGAAACCAACCGTCCACTTTACAACTTCTTGCTCAACAAATGGTACTTTGATGAGCTTTATGACGCTGTCTTCGTCAAGCCAGCCTCTATGATTGGCCGCTTCTTCTGGAAGCGCGGCGATGGGAATGTGATTGACGGTACTTTGAACGGTGTGGCGATGGGTGTTGTGCCCTTCTTCACTCGCCTCGCAGGTCGCGCGCAGTCCGGCTATATCTTTACCTATGCCTTTGCCATGGTGATCGGAATTTTGGTTCTGGTCACTTGGATGACGTTCTCCGGAGGAGCGCACTAATGGATAACCTCCTTTCCATTGTCACTTTCATTCCCGCGCTTGCGGCTCTGATTTTGGCGCTTTTCCTACGTGGTAACGATGAAGCGGCGGCGCGTAATGCCAAGTGGTTGGCTATGATAGCAACAAGCGCTACTTTTTTTGTGTCGCTGTTTATTCTGTTCCAGTTCGATAGCTCCAGCACCGGTTTCCAAATGGTTGAAGAAGCCAGCTGGGTCATGGGCATGCAGTATAAGATGGGCGTGGATGGAATTTCCGTGCTCTTCGTGATGCTGACGACCTTCATGATGCCACTGGTGATCGCGGCGAGCTGGGATGTGAATACGCGCGTCAAAGAATATATGATCGCGTTCTTGCTCTTGGAAACACTTATGCTGGGCGTGTTCATGGCGCTTGATCTTGTCTTGTTCTATGTTTTCTTCGAGGCGGGCCTAATCCCGATGTTCTTGATCATCGGCATTTGGGGCGGCGCGAACCGTATTTATGCGAGTTTCAAGTTCTTCCTCTACACCTTCCTAGGATCAGTTCTGATGTTGGTGGCGATGGTGGCGATGTTCGTGGATGCGGGCACTACTGACATTCCAACGCTGATGACGCATTCCTTCGGCTCTGAGAGCTTCTCACTGCTCGGCATTCAAGTGGTCGGCGGTTTGCAGACGTTGATGTTCCTCGCCTTCTTTGCGAGCTTCGCGGTGAAAATGCCTATGTGGCCTGTACACACATGGCTGCCGGATGCGCACGTTCAGGCACCGACGGCAGGCTCGGTCGTGCTGGCGGCGATCCTGTTGAAGATGGGAGGCTACGGGTTTTTACGCTTTAGCTTGCCAATGTTCCCAGTGGGCGCAGAGGTGATGACACCGCTGATCTTGTGGATGTCTGCGATTGCGATTGTGTACACCTCGCTGGTGGCTCTGGTGCAGGAAGATATGAAAAAGCTTATCGCTTATTCATCTGTCGCGCATATGGGCTACGTCACAATGGGGATTTTTGCAGCGAACCAGCAGGGAATTGACGGCGCGATCTTCCAGATGATCAGCCACGGCTTCATCTCTGGCGCTTTGTTCCTCTGTGTCGGTGTGATCTACGATCGGATGCACACGCGTGAAATTGATGCTTACGGTGGTCTTGTGACACGCATGCCAGCTTACGCACTGATCTTTATGTTCTTCACGATGGCGAACGTGGGCCTGCCGGGTACATCGGGCTTTGTCGGTGAATTCCTGACATTGATCGGCGTCTTCCAAGTCAACACCTGGGTTGCGGCAGTTGCAACGGCGGGTGTTATTCTGTCTGCGGCTTACGCGCTTTGGCTTTATCGCCGTGTTGTGATGGGCGATCTGATCAAAGAAAGCCTGCGCACGATCACCGACATGACAACGCGCGAGCGTGCGATTTTCGCGCCGCTCGTGGTGATGACGCTGCTATTGGGTGTCTATCCTGCGCTCGTCCTCGATATCATCGGCCCTTCGGTTGAAGCGCTGGTGTCCAACTATGAAACGGCACTGGCAAGCGCACAAGACGCGCTCCAGACTGCCGCCACGAACTAAAGAAAGCGCTGCACCATGATACAGGCTGACCTGAACATCATACTGCCGGAAATTAGTCTGTCGCTCTTAGCAATAGGAGCTTTGTTAGGCGCGGTCTACACATCCAAGGACAAAATGGGTCCTTTGCTGGTTTGGGCGACGGCGGCTGTGTTTCTTGCGCTGGCGCTTTGGATCGGCCTGAGCGGCGAAGGTACGAATGAAGCCTTTGGCGGAATGTTCGTCGACGATGCGTTTTCGCGCTTTGCAAAGGTTGCCATTTTGCTGTCCTCTGCTGCCGTGTTGGTGATGAGCCAGGAATATATGCAACGTAAAGGCTTGCTGCGCTTTGAATACCCTGTGCTTGTCGCGCTAAGCGTGGTCGGCATGATGGTCATGGTCTCGGCCGGTGATCTGATGACGCTTTACATGGGCCTCGAATTGCAATCGCTTGCGCTTTACGTGGTGGCGTCCTTGCGTCGCGACAGTGCGCGCTCGACCGAAGCCGGCCTTAAGTATTTCGTCCTTGGCGCGCTTAGCTCTGGTTTGCTGCTCTATGGCGCATCGCTGACATACGGCTACGCTGGTACGACGTTGTTCTCCGGCATCATCCAGACCGCAACAGAGGGTCATATCTCAATTGGCTTGCTCTTTGGCCTGGTGTTCATCATTTCGGGTCTCGCGTTCAAGGTTTCCGCCGTGCCGTTTCACATGTGGACGCCCGACGTTTATGAAGGCGCACCAACGCCGGTCACGGCGTTCTTTGCGACAGCGCCGAAAATCGCGGCTATGGGCCTTTTTGCGCGTGTTTTGCATGACGCGTTCGGTGGGGCTGTCAGCGATTGGAGCCAAGTGATCGCTTTGCTTTCGCTTGTGTCCATGTTCCTTGGTGCCTTCGCAGCCATTGGTCAAACCAACATCAAACGTCTGATGGCCTTCTCGTCCATCGCGCATATGGGCTATGCGCTTATGGGCCTCGCGGCGGGAACGGTTTTGGGTGTTGAAGCGATGCTCGTTTATATGGCGATCTATGTGACGATGAATATCGGAACCTTTGCGTTCATCCTGTCGATGGAGAAGGACGGCCAAGCGGTGACTGATATTGGCGCGCTTAACCAATACGCAAAACGCGAGCCAGGCAAAGCCTTGGCGATGCTGATCTTGCTGTTCTCCATGGCGGGTGTGCCGCCGATGGTTGGCTTCTTTGGCAAGCTTTACGTACTGCGTGCCGCTTATGAGGCGGGGCTTGCATGGCTCGCTGTGGCTGGAGTGATCGCGTCAGTCATCGGAGCCTACTATTACCTGCGTATCGTCTTTTACATGTACTTCGGCGAAGAGCCGGATGAGACTCTCGACAAGAGCAACTCGCCCGTGCTGTGGGGCTTCTTGATGGCTTCGGCAGCCATCATGGTCTTGGGCCTGATCAACCTCTTCGGTGTTGAAAGTGCAGCGGCAGCAGCGGCGGCGACGCTTGTTAACTAAGACAGGCTTTCCACTTGGCTATGGCCGACGCGTGTTGTCCGAGATCGACAGCACCAACGCAGAAGCTGCGCGCATCGCCGGAACGCTTGCAGGACCGGAATGGATCTTGGCTCTGAACCAGACCGCGTCGCGTGGCCGTCGTGGCCGGGCGTGGCACTTTCCCAAAGGTAATTTCGCCGCCACTTTGGTGCTACATCCGCGAGAGGCCCCCGATGTGGTTGCGCTGCGCTCTTTCGTGGCCTCGCTCGCGCTTTATGATGCGCTCGTTGCCTGCGGTGTGCAGGCGCAATCGCTTGCGCTGAAATGGCCAAATGATGTGTTGCTCAATGGTGGCAAAGTCGCTGGAATCTTGCTGGAAAGCATAGGGGCAGGCGGCGGGGTTTCGCATCTCGCGATTGGGATCGGCGTGAACCTTGCGGATGCGCCTCTGGCCTCAGACGTGGAAGCTCTGGCGATGCGACCTGTCTCACTCTTGTCAGAAGCTGGCGTTGCGATCTCACCCGAAGATTTCCTTGATTTGCTGGCCAGCGCCTACGCGCGCCAAGAGAGCCAGTTCACTACCTATGGGTTTGCCGCGATCCGCGACGCTTGGCTCGCACGCGCAGCAAAACTGGGCGAGGTGATCACAGCGCGCACCATGAACAGTGAAACAACTGGCACGTTCGAGACGGTAGACGCACAGGGCAACCTTGTTCTAAAGACCTCTGAGGGCCGTGTGGCAATTGCCGCCGCGGATGTATTTTTCTAAACGCGGAGAGACGCGATGCTTCTGGCGATTGATTGCGGCAATACAAATACGGTGTTTTCAATTTGGGACGGCACGACTTGGCTCTGCACGCTGCGCACCTCAACCCATCACGGGCGTACCGCGGATGCGTATTTCACTTGGTTTTCTACCTTGGTGAAGCACTACGATATCGAACTCGACATTAAAGATGTGATCATTTCAGCGACGGTGCCGCGCGTTGTGTTTAACTTGCGTATTTTTTCGGATCGCTTTTTCAATTGCCGCCCTTTGGTCGTTGGCAAGCCGGAGTGCGCGCTGCCAAATGCGCCACGTGTTGATGCGGGCACGAAGGTAGGTCCTGATCGTTTGGCCAATGCGGCAGGGGCCTATGATCGCCACGGCGGCAATGTGGTCGTTGTGGATTTTGGCACCGCGACCAATTTCGATGTGGTCGCAGAGGATGGCGCATATGTAGGCGGGGTAATTTCGCCTGGCGTGAATCTCTCGCTTGAAGCGCTGGCACTTGGTGCGGCTGCGCTCCCGCATGTGGATATTTCCCAGCCAGAGCATGTAATCGGCGTGAATACGGTCGAATGCATCCAGTCAGGTGTGTTCTGGGGCTATACAGGCCTCATTGAAGGTATTACCAGCCGGATTAAGAATGAATATGGCAAGCCGATGAAAGTGGTTGGCACAGGCGGTCTTGCCCCGCTGTTTGCGTCAGCCGAAAACTTGTTTGATGTGATTGAAGATGACCTGACAATGCATGGTCTGATCGTAATCCACGAGCATAATAAAAAGAACGGATAAACCGAAATGAGCGCAGAGCGTTTGATCTACCTTCCCCTTGGCGGGGCGGGCGAAATTGGCATGAATGCCTATGTGTACGGCTACGGGAAACCGGGCAAAGAAAAACTGATCCTTGTGGATCTTGGCGTGACCTTCCCTGACATGGACGGCACCCCGGGTGTCGATTTGATCCTGCCCGATATTACATGGCTGAAAGAGCGCCGGAATGATTTGGAAGCGATCTTTATCACCCACGCACATGAGGATCATGTTGGTGCGATTGGTCACTTTTATGAGCAACTGAAAGCGCCGATTTATACGCGCGCGTTTACGGCGAATATCGCGCGTCGCAAGCTCGATGAATATGGGGTTGAAGCGAAAGCAGTCACGACTGTTTCCCCGTGGCCTGAAGTTGTGAAAGCGGGACCGTTTAGCGTTGGCTTCTTGCCTATCTCACATTCCATCCCCGAAAGCTCTGGTCTGTGCATCGACAGCCCTGACGGGCGAGTTTTGCACACAGGCGATTTCAAAATCGACAAAACCCCACTGGTGGGCGAAGCGTTTGATGAGCAACTCTGGCGCGATGTATCCAAAGACGGCGTCAAAGCGCTGGTCTGCGATTCAACAAACGTGTTTTCGTTGAATGAAGGCCGCTCCGAAATCACCGTAGGGCCTGAGATTGAAAAATTGATCAAGGATCAGCCTGGCATGGTTGTGGCAACGACCTTCGCCTCGAACGTGGCGCGGGTGAAAACGTTGGCAGAAGCTGGCGTGCGGGCAGGACGGTCTGTCGTGCTCTTGGGTCGTGCGATGCGCCGCATGGTGGAAGCCTCGATCGAAACGGGCGTGCTCAGCGACTTCCCGACCTGCATCAATCCTGAAGACGCAACGCAACTGCCGCGCGAAAATGTGATGCTTCTCGTGACAGGTTCCCAAGGCGAACGCCGCGCGGCCTCTGCGCAATTGGCGCGTGGCAAGTACCAAGGCCTGACGTTGAAAGAAGGCGATACGTTCCTGTTTTCTTCCAAAACGATCCCCGGAAACGAGCGTGGCGTGATATACATTATCAATCAACTCTCTGAAAAGGGTGTGGATGTGATCGACGACAGCTCTGGCCTCTATCATGTTTCGGGTCACGCGAACCGTCCTGATCTTGAAAAGATGCACGAAATCACAAAGCCACAAATGTTGATTCCGATGCACGGCGAACACCGCCACCTGCGCACGCATGTGAAGATCGCTGAAGCCAAGGGATTGAAGGGGGTCGTCGCGGTTAACGGCATGATGATTGACCTCTCAGGCAATGCGCCAAAGGTTGCAGATTACATCGAAACAGGACGCACGTATCTGGACGGTTCCGTGCAAGTCGGCGCGCTTGACGGCGTGGTGCGCGACCGTATGCGCATGGCTATGAATGGACACATCACTGTGACGGTCATCATCGATGAAAACGATGAAATGCTAGGCGATCCATGGTGCGAACTGATGGGCCTTGCGGATCAAGGCAAGTCGCGCGCGCCGCTGGTCGATGTGGTTGAAGAAGACCTCAGCCAGTTAATCGGTCGCTCAAACGGTAAGACCATGCGCGACGACAAGAAGCTGGAAGAGGCGATCAAACGCCAAGTGCGTCAAAGCTGCAATGCCGAGATCGGTAAAAATCCGGAAGTCACGATTGTGGTGTCGCGGCTAGCCTAAAACCGGTTCTTGTCGAGCCAATCAACCAATCTGAAGAGCCGCGCGGTGAGGGATGCTATGTCCTCATCGCGCCACCCTTCCATCATTGCCAGATAATCAGGTAAGAGCGCCTGTTGCACATCTTGAAGATGGGCATGCCCCGCCTGATTGAGAAACACGTGCTTCGCGCGCGCATCGTTTTGCATCGCTTCGAAACGTGCCCAGCCCATGCCCTCAAATTTACTAACATTCTTGGATACGGCAGGTTGTTTCACTTCAACGGCGGCGGCAATCGTGGTCACGCTTTGCCCTTCAGGCATGCGACGGGCGAGGTAATTCAGAACCGAGAATTGTGCCTCCGTAAGGCCAAATCGATCCAGCATTGCGCCCATTCTTGTGTTGAATAACTGTGTGCTGATACTGAGAGCCATCCCAAGTTTCGCATATTTTTTATCGTGTTCTGGTGATTTTCTTTGGCATCTGCTTCGGCACTTTAGGTGCGCTTGAAAACTTGATGTCGTGCTGGCTAATGCAATTCGAGACTGTCATCCCGCAGATGTTGACCTACAACAATTCCAGCTTTGCGGCGCACAAGTTTATCTCGTTCACGATAGCGATAGCACTGGTGATTGCCGCTATTGTCACTGGGTTGATCTCAGGTGGAATGCGGATGATCCGCCCGACGCGAATGGCTTAAAACAAAATAAAAGCCCCAAACCGCTATCTGCGTGTTTGGGGCTTTTTCATTTCAATATTAGTGCTTTAGTTTGCGCTGCGTTCTTCAAAGCTCATAGCGATAAAGCCGGGAAGGTGATCGCCCAATCCCACAACGTTGTTGTTGCCGCCACCACGTCCACGGTTGGAGCGGCTGCGTGTGTTGTTCTCGCGTGGGGCTTGCTTGGGTGCCTCTGGTTTCGGCTCTGCCTTAGCAGGTTCAACCTCAGCCGCAACGACGGGTGCGTCAGCCTGAACTTCCGTTTTTGGCGAATCGTCCTTAGGCTTGTTGCGCGAACGTGCGCGCGTGCGCTTTGGCTTGTCTTCGCGCGCGGGCGATGCGCCATCAGCTCTTGCCTCGCTCGGCGCAGGGGCGTCAGCAGGCTTCAACGGGTTGTCGATGCGCGTGATCTGCTTCTGGATCAGCTTTTCAATCGCGTCGAAATTTTTCTCGTCCCGTGGTACGCAGATCATCACGGCTTTGCCATCGCGACCAGCGCGGCCTGTACGACCAATGCGATGCACATAGTCTTCTGCGTGGCTTGGTACATCAAAGTTGAAAACGTGGCTCACCGAAGGGACATCAAGTCCGCGCGCCGCAACATCAGAGGCAACAAGAAAGCGCAAACCGCCTTCGCGAAAGCCGTCCAAGGTCTTTGTGCGCTGGCTTTGATCGAGATCGCCATGAATGGGCGCTGCATCATATCCATACTTTTTCAATGACTTAGCAACGACATCCACATCCATTTTGCGGTTACAGAAGATGATCGCGTTGGTGCAGGCGTCACCTTCAGCGTCGATCAATTTGCGCAGTGCTTTGCGCTTTTCCGTGCCTTCGCGATCCTTGCGTGAGCCTTTGAACATCATCACGACCTGTTCGATGTTCTCGGACGCGGTCGCCTGACGCGCAACTTCGACGCGAGCAGGGTTGGATAGGAAGGTGTTGGTGATGCGTTCGATTTCTGGGGCCATAGTTGCCGAGAAGAACAGCGTTTGACGGGTAAAGGGCGTTAGGCCAAAGATACGTTCGATATCGGGAATGAAGCCCATGTCGAGCATGCGATCGGCCTCGTCAACGACCATGACCTGCACGCCTGTCAACAACAGTTTGCCGCGCTCAACGTGATCCAGCAGGCGACCGGGTGTTGCGATCAGCACGTCCACGCCCTTGTCGATCAGGCGGTCCTGTTCTTTAAACGACACGCCCCCGATCAAAAGCGCTTTGCTTAGTTTCTTGTGGTATTTCGTATATGTGTCGAAATTTTCGGCAACTTGTGCGGCCAATTCGCGCGTCGGGCAGAGCACCAAAGAGCGCGGCATGCGCGCGCGTGCACGACCTTTGCCCAGCATGGTGATCATCGGCAGCGTGAAGCTCGCGGTTTTACCCGTGCCCGTTTGCGCAATTCCGAGGACATCGCGGCCTTCCAGCGCTGGTGGAATCGCGCCTTCTTGGATCGGGGTTGGGGATTCGTAGCCAGCATCATCGATGGCTTTAAGGACCTTTGGGTCCAGATTCAGATCTGAGAACTTTGTCATGTGTTTCCGTAGCTTACGGACACAATTTGGCCCGTGCATCTAGGTCAGGCCAAATCCGATTGATCGAGTGTCTTTGCACTCCATGGGCCTTGGACGACGGGATAGCGAAAAAGCTGCCTGCGGTCAAATCCCCTTGGATTTATATCGATTTTTAGCGGACTTAGGGACAAGAATAGCGCAGTTTGTTTCCGTTATTGAAACGATGAGTTGCTATTAGTAAATTGCTCATTCAACGCAGCGTCTGGATTAATGTGGTACCAGTGCAAAAGACCAAGCTTTTCGAGCGCTTTGAGCAGGTCAGGCCGCGCTGTACAAACCTCCGTATAAAAAATGCGCAGCTCTTGTGTACCGCCCTTGGCTTCGAGCATGTTTAGAAAGCTGTGCATGTTCAACCCGCCTTTGTCCTGATCAAAAGGCGCGTTTAGCTCGGCGCGATAGGCCCCTTTTGATTTGCGGTAGGCATAGTTTGCTTGCCAAGTGTCCCACGTGTCGCCATGCAGATGGCACAAGCGAGTGTCCGATAGTTCCTGTTGCCCCGGGTTTTTTTGATCGCCAAGAAATGCGTTGTGGATCTTTACTGAAAACCCTTCGATTCCAGTGCGGTAGATCAACTTTCCAGCTACATGGCTAAGGAACCCACCGTTAAGATGTGCACCATAACGAGGGTAGAGCGTTTCGGTAACTTTACGACGCTCTCGCATGGGCAAAACGAAACTCTTGAATGGACGTGGCTCTGTTTGTGGGCCTTCCCACTCCAAAGCTTCAAGGGGACGGATGCGCGCGCAGAGGCAATCCGCGCCCAAAGCCGAAAGTTGCGCTGAAAGCGGCGTATTCCAGACAAGAAATTCGTCATGGTCAATGTGTGCAAGCCATGCAACTTCAACACGTTTGGCATATGCATCGGCCGCGTTCATTGTTTGGCGAGCTTGGTGTGTGTGTGGCCGCCCACCTTTCTTTTGCCAATAGGCCTCATCGGTATCGGTAACGCGCACCTTTGGATGGGTTTTAAGCGCCGCAAAGGTCACAACATCAGCATCATCCAGATAAATGTACACACGATGCGCGCCCTGCTGCAGGTGATAGGCGACAAAACCCAACACCTCCTTAAGTGGCGCTTTGATCGTGCTGACAATGCCCCATTTCAGCTTATTCATTTACAAGACCGGCAAGTGCTTTGAATGACTTAACCCTTATCAGCATTGCGTGCTCTTCCAACACTTTCAGGACTTCGGGGCGTGCTGCGCAGACCTCATCGAACAGCTTGCGCGGGCCGTCTGCCCCTTGCTCGTCCTTTAAGATGTCGATGATATCGCCCAAGCCCAACCGTGCTTGTCCGCGATCCCGATAAGACCCTTTGCTTAGCCGGAAATCGAGGTGCCGCGCAAAACTGTCCCAATCTGGCGCGTGGCGATGGAGCAGGGTCATGTGACCCGAACGCTGCGTGTTTTTCACTTCGATCCCACGTTTTTTGAGCAAGTGCACGCCAAAACGCACATCCTCAACGCCGCAACGGGCAATGGTTTTGCCGATGGTATGACTGATAAAGCCAGAGCGCAGATAGGTGCCAAACGTCGGATAAAGCGCGTCAATGATCGCCTTGTCACAGCCCGCATCGAAGTAAGTACGCCGAAACAGCAGATCGGTCGCGTCATAGCTTTGTGCGATCTCTTCGGCAGGGGGGATGATCAGCGCGTCATTGGTGTCAGGCACGGTGCTGAGTGTGGAAATGATGTCGGCTTCACCAAATATAAATTCATCGCAATCAATGTGGGCCAACCAGTCCAGGGTCGATGAGCGGTACGCAAGGGTGGCGTTAAAGGCTTGGCGTTGTTGGTGTTTTTCCATCACAGGCTTGCCCATGGCCTCCCAATAGGCGCGATCACAGTTGGTAATTTTCACTTTCGGATGCGTGAGGCGTGCGAGATCGGCGTTAGGCAAAGGCGCGTCGAGATAGATGTCGATCATCTCAGCCCCAAGTTGCAAATGATGCGTGATGAAGGGTTTGATCTGAGCGGGACTCGCTTTAATCGTGCTGACAATGCCCCAACTGTGCGACTTTGCTTTGGCGGGCGCGCGCGCAGGCTCAGGATCGTCATTAGCGCTTTGCTTTTGCGCGCGCTGACGTAATTTGCGGCCACGTAGGGTATTAAAGCGGCGAAACACAGTGCCCGGATCGGCATTAATCAGGTTCAAAAGGTGATGCGCGAGTGGGGCAATCACGTCATCCTTCTTGGAGTCGAGCCACAAGCGCCCGAGCATATTCACATCAAGCCCGCCAGACACCAAAGCGTAACGGTCCATGTTCAAGGGCAGCGGCGCAGAGGCCAAGCGTTTCAATTTAAACGCATTATCAGGGGTGAAACCTGAATATAGCCGCTCGGATTCATAGAGCTTCATGGCCGCGAATAACACGTTCATCGAGTGCCCGACACGGCGCTGCACTTCGGTTTGGCCGTGATCGCCAAAGGTGGTGATCGCAGAGACGAGCCAGCGCGGATCGAGATGTTGAAGCATGAAATCAGCCTGTTCAGCCCAGATGCGGGTGAGCAAAGCCATCGTATGTGCAGGCTGATCAGATTTGCGCAGATGGGCGATCAAGAGCCCGTGCAATTTGCAGAGTTCCGGCTGCCCCAGGAATTCTGTGTTCAATTCCAGAGATTTACGTTGATTCCCCGATTGCTGTTTAAATTGGGTAACATGCTCTGGATCAACCTCTTCAACCAGTTTTTTGCGCAACTCTGCGAGATCGGTATCCAAAGGCGCAAGCGCCTCATTCGTCGCAAAGCTCAGCGGTTTTTCGCGGGCTTGCATACGGGAGACGATCGCCTCAAAACCGCCCTCATAGGTCAGGGCGGTGGGCGTTTCATGTGTGTCGTTAGGATCGCTCATACTGCGCAAGATGCCCGCGCGGGGTGTAACCAGCAAGTGCTATTGGAGCATCATTTCCTTTGTCGCGCTGAGTGTGACATCGGGGTAGTCGCGCGCTACGCGGTCTATGTCCCATTGCAGGCGTGTGAGGTAGACAGTGTCGCCGTCATTGTCTGTCGCGATATGGGCTTTGTTGGCCTCCGCGAAGACATCTACCGCCTTTTTGTCGCCCAGAACCCAGCGCGCAGAGGTAAATTGGCTTTGATCGAAGCGCACGGGCAAGCCGTATTCCAACTCAATACGGCTCGCGAGCACTTCAAATTGTAGCGCGCCAACAACACCGACGATATAGCCTGAGCCGAAAGTGGGCTTGAAGACCTTCGCTGCCCCTTCTTCTGCAAATTGCATCAAGGCTTTTTCCAAGTGCTTAGATTTTAACGGATCGCCCGCGCGTACGCCTTGCAACAATTCTGGTGCGAAGGACGGGATACCCGTGACGCGCAGTGCTTCGCCTTCGGTCAGTGTATCGCCGATGCGCAATTGACCGTGGTTGGGGATGCCAATGATGTCGCCGGCCCAGCCTTCCTCTGCTAGCTCGCGATCCGAAGCGAGGAAAAGCACAGGGTTTGAGATCGCCATCGGTTTTTTCGTGCGCACATGGGTCAGTTTCATACCGCGTTTGAAATGGCCGGACGCTAAACGCACAAAGGCTACGCGGTCGCGGTGCTTGGGGTCCATGTTAGCCTGCACTTTGAACACGAAGCCCGCGACTTTCTTCTCTTCAGGCGAAATTTCACGCGGAGAAGCGCGCTGGATCTGCGGCTCCGGCCCGTATGAACCTATGCCATCCATCAATTCCTTAACGCCGAAAGAGTTGATTGCCGAACCGAACCAGATCGGCGTCATATGGCCTTCCAACACGGATTGTGGATCAAGCGTTGGCAGTAATTCACGTGCCATCTCAACTTCTTCTTTGAGTTTGTCGAGCAAATGCGCAGGCACATGTTCCGCAAGCGCAGGATCATCAAGACCGTTGATCTCGATGGAATCCGCGACCTTATTGCGGTCCGCGCGGTCCATCAGCTCTAGCCGGTCATTCAGCATATCATAGCAGCCCATAAAATCAGGGCCGACCCCGATGGGCCAGCTGGCTGGGGTCACGTCGATGGCGAGGTTTTCTTGAATTTCATCAATGATATCAAACGTATCACGGCTTTCACGGTCCATCTTGTTACAAAACGTCAGGATCGGCAGGTCGCGCATTCGGCAAACTTCGAATAACTTCTGCGTCTGACTTTCCACACCTTTGGCACCATCGATCACCATCACGGCAGCGTCTACCGCGGTAAGCGTGCGGTAGGTGTCCTCGGAGAAGTCGGAGTGACCGGGCGTATCCACTAGATTGTAGCGGAAGTGTTTGAAATCAAATGACATCGCGGATGCAGAGACCGAAATCCCACGATCCTTTTCCATTTGCATAAAGTCAGATCGTGTGCGCCGTGCTTCGCCTTTTGCGCGGACTTGTCCAGCCATTTGGATAGCGCCACCAAAGAGTAGGAACTTCTCCGTCAGCGTCGTCTTTCCCGCGTCAGGGTGCGAGATGATCGCGAACGTGCGACGACGTGCAATTTCGGCAGGAAGCTCGGGGCGGTTTGTGGCGATGTCTAACATGAGGCTGCTATATGATTGAGCGGCGCGCTTGGCAACGGGGGCACGAATTTTCTAGAAAGTTTGGATCAGCGCTTAGACGCTTTGCGCAACTTATCCGCAGCATCCGGTCCTAGCAGTTCAGACCCGACCTCGAATTCCTGATGCAGCCAGCCGGAATGGCCGTTTAGCGTTTCCAGCACGTCTTCACTGACCGTATCCGTCAAAGCCGCGCGTGTGCGTGTGTCCACTAGCAAGGTTTCGGCCGCGATACCTTCGGCGTAGATGATCTGGTGTTGATCAAAGAGCAGTTGAAAATAGTCAATAAAACCACCGTCTTGCTGGGTCACCGTGTCGCCGTTCACCAAGTGGCGGGCTTTCACCAGCACTTCTGAGCGGCCTGCGCCCAAAGCGTCGCGGCGCTGGTAAATGAACAGGCGGTGATCGGGGCTAAGCAACAGATCGTTGGTGTTATTCAGCGTGCCCGCCTTAATCACAATCGGGGCGAAATCGCCGACCGCGCGCACTGTGTGTTGGCCGATCCAGCGGATTACTTGACCGCCATCATCGCGCGTCAGGACTTTGTCGCCGACCTGAAGCTCTTCGATCGGACGTTGCGCGCCGGAACTCATGGTGATGTTGGTGCCGCGCGAGAACGATACGCAGGCGACTTGCGCCAATTTGCGGGCCGCATTGTCCACATCAACGCCGACCAAATTATAGTGACCATTTGCAATCAGTGGGGCGAGAGGGACGACATGAATGTTCTCAACAAGATCCTCGGCGTCCAGTTCAACAAGCAGCAGCATTTCCAAGGTTGAACTGTCGCTGCTCATCACAGTGAGGCAACTATCAACGAAGACACGTGCAAAAGGTGTGCCCACTTCGGTATCTTCCGCGATTGTGTAGGTGCCGTCGGGTTTGGCAAGCAAGGACAGGCGGCGGCGTTCGGCGAGATTGCTAAGTTCGTAGACATCATCAAGCATCACTTCGGCGGCAAAGCTCAGTGTGTCATCGATATTAGCACCGTCAATAACGAGAAACTCTTCTGCGCGATACACAGGAATGCTCTGCGCGAGGGCACTGCCGGAGTTGCTGCTTGCATTCATTCGAAACACTCGTCTAACTAAATATTGCGCTCCTGTCTTCTCATGAAAATGCGGCAGGTTACAGACTTAACTACGGCCATAGCGGGCAAAACAGCCGCAAAACGCGCCTAAATGATAGGAAACGACATGGATCTTGGAATAAAAGGCCGACGTGCAGTTGTATGTGCGTCAAGCAAGGGCTTGGGGCGCGGTTGCGCGGAGGCATTAGCAGCAGCAGGGTGTGATCTTGTTTTAAACGCGCGCGGGGCTGAGGCGCTAGAGCAAACAGCAGCAGATATTCGTGCGAAATACGGCGTGAACGTTGAGGCAGTTGCCGCAGATATTACGACCGAAGAGGGGCGCGCAGAGGTTCTGAAAGCCGCAGGCGAGGTAGATATTCTAGTGAATAACGCAGGTGGCCCACCCCCCGGTATGTGGTCCGATTGGGAGCGTGACGATTTCATCAAAGCGCTTGATGCGAATATGCTGGCGCCTATTGCGATGATCAAAGCGCTAGTGCCTGCGATGATGGATCGCGGCTGGGGTCGTGTGGTGAACATCACGTCGCAGTCCGTGAAAGCGCCAATTGGGGTGCTTGGACTGTCCAATTCCGCGCGTGCAGGATTGACGGGTTATGTTGCTGGCACATCGCGCCAAGTTGCGGGATCTGGGGTAAATATCAACAATCTGCTACCGGGTATCCACGCGACGGATCGTGCCGTGTCGCTTGATGGCGGTGTCGCAAAAGCGCAGGGCATTACCTCTGAAGAGGCGAAAGTTAACCGCTGCAAAACTATTCCAGCCGGGCGTTACGGCACTGCGGATGAGTTCGGTGCGACCTGCGCCTTCTTGTGTTCAACCCATGCGGCATTCATCGTCGGGCAAAACATTCTGCATGATGGCGGCGGTGTAAACGCGACCTTCTAACGCTCTACCAAAAAGCCGCCTACAAAGGCGGTTGCGTCGTCGGCCCCGTGAAACACACCGACGGCGCTGCTAGCGCCGACCTGACCTTTAAGCGCTGCAGCTCGTTTGTTGAAAAACGCCGACCCAGTGACCATTTTGTCGCTGAATGTGCCATCAATGGTCAAGACTTCGTCTGTACCGTGCAGCGTGCCAAATGTGAAATCTGCGCGTAACGTGATGCGACCGCGTGTGCTTTGCACGTCGCCGTATTCGCGGCTTACGCCGTCAGATTTTCCCGCCTCATGTATCTCGTAAGGGCCGCTCATCGCGGCAAACCCGGTGGGTGGCAAGGCCCCAAGGTCGGTCTCTTCTAGAATGCCACCCACCGCGCTAAACGCAGTGCCTTCGCGACCAAGTTCAAAGGCATATCCGTTGCCCGCATCGTCTTGAAACCCGCCTTTGAAGATTGTTCTCAATGATGCGTTGAAGGTGCCATCGGCTTTTGGAGTGCCAAAATCAGAAGTTAGTGTCGTGTTGGCCTCAAACTTAGCAAGCTGTTCTTCAGTCGGCGTGGCGTCGAAATCGGTTTGTTCTGTTTCATCTTCGGCGTTGTCGCAACCTGCCAAAGCAAGACAGAGAAGCAATAAAAACAGCGTGCGTGATGAGAAAATAAAGCGTGGCATACACGAAAGAGACCCTTTGAAAAGCAGTGGCATTAACCATTGCATGATCAAGGTTACTGCGGGGTTAATACTCTCAAAAGCGCAGATTGGGTCGTGTAAGCGTGCGACCATGGCTCACATTTTTGTCAGCACCGCAGATAGGCCCTGTTCAGCGATGATCGCATCTGTCAGCAGGTTCCCATTAACTTACCGATAGGACTTTGACATGACAGCCAGCTTTGTTGTTGCGATCTTCGCGGCGATTATCCTTGCGAGCCTTCTGGCCGCACCGCGTCGCGTGACCGTTGATGGCTTCTTTGGCGGGCAATCCGACACAGGCCAAGCACCGAAATTGCTGACCCTCGTTTTGAGCCAAGTCACCACATGGATATTTGCGCGATCCCTGATGAATGCGGCTATCTTGGGGTATTTCTACGGGATGGCCGGAACGCTGGCCTACGCGGCCTACTACGGGTCCTTTCTGACGGGTGGCTTCGTCGTGGCGCGCCTGCGTGCAGGTGGGGCTGAATCAGTGCAAGACTGGCTTGGCACGCGGTTCGGACGGCTCGGCACGAGCTGTTACAATCTGGTGATCGCGCTGCGCTTATTATCCGAAGTCTTCGCCAATCTCATCGTTGTCGGTTTGATCTTTTCTGCTGTTCTGCCCGAAATTGCACTGGCGAAAGAACTTTCCATCGCACTCGTGGCACTGCTCGGACTTGCTTATTCCGCATGGGGCGGCTTGAGCGCGGCGTTGCGCACGGATGTGTTGCAAATGGCCGTTTTCCTTGTCGTATTCACCGTTGCTTTCATCGCCATGCTGCTTAGCCCCAGCTTCGATCTGGGGGCGGTCCTGACGGCGCAGGGCACGTCGGGCAGCTACAATGGCTGGATATTGATGGCGGTCGCTGCGCTGCAAGTGTTCTCTTATCCCGTGCATGATCCCGTCATGATGGACCGCGGTTTCCTCGCGGACGAAAAGACCACGCGACGGTCGTTCTTTCATGCGTTTTGGCTCTCGGCCTTGTGCATTATCGCCTTCGGCATGTTCGGTATCCAAGCGAGCCTTGCGGGTGCAGACTACGAAGGCCAGCTTATTGGCACTTGGGCAGGCATGTTCCCGTCATGGATCTTCGCGGCTTTGCTGATCTCGCTGTTGATTTCTGCGCTCAGCACGTTGGATTCGGCTCTGTCATCCGCCTCGCGCTTGTGCGTAGAAGAGCTGGCCCTTGCGCCGCGCAGCCTCAATGGCGGACGCGCAGTGATGATCCTCTTCATGCTGGCAGGGGCGGCGCTGACGCTTTGGGGCAATGCCACCTTGTTTGATGCGGTCGCGGTTAGCGGAACTGCTTCGATGTTCCTCACGCCTGTTCTGATTGTGGGCTTGGTGATGGGCCGCACAGTCGCGCTTTGGTCCTATCTGGTGGCCTTTGGTGCAGCGCTTATCGGCGCGACCCTATACTTTGCACGCGCTGCGGATTGGGCAGCGGCGGTCCTGCCAGAGGGGCACAAATACGAACAACTCTTGGCGATTTGTATCATAGTCCTAATCGTTGGGTTTGTTGCGGTTTTCGCAGGTGCGCGACGACCTGCAGAAGAGGTTGAACCAGCGGAGTGAGGCTGCTAGGAAAAGCCATTCTTGATAAAATCCATCAAGTTTTTTGACTTCGGCTTTCAAACGTAGGATCCAACCATGCTAGCCACATCGGCGCGCCTCGAGATCAAACGCCTCACGCGCCAATTCAATGGGGCCTGCGTCGTTGACGACGTGAGCCTTAGCATCCAAGCTGGGCAGGTGACCTGTCTTTTGGGACCTTCTGGCTGTGGCAAATCCACGACATTGCGGATGATTGCCGGGGTCGATCGGCAGGACAGCGGTGAAATCTGGGTTGATGGCACACTTGTGTGCGACGGCAGCTTCAGCATGCCCGCGGAGCAACGGGGCATCGGCTTGATGTTTCAGGATTTCGCACTTTTCCCTCATATGAGCGTGGCGGATAACGTCGCCTTCGGTTTGACCGGTCCACGCGCAGAAAAACGTCTTCGTGTTGAGGAATTGCTTAAAAAAGTTGGCCTGATGCGTCTGATCGATGCTTATCCGCATCAATTGTCAGGAGGGGAGCAGCAACGAGTCGCGCTTGCACGCGCTCTAGCACCACGCCCCAAAATTATGCTGATGGACGAGCCATTTTCGGGCCTCGACAATCGTTTGCGAGATGGGGTTCGCGATGAAACACTGGCCTTGCTCAAGGAAGAGGGGACAGCGGTTCTCTTAGTGACACATGAGCCTGAAGAAGCGATGCGCATGGCAGATGAAATTGCGCTAATGCGTGGTGGTAATATCGTGCAACGCGGCGCGCCCTACAATATTTATAACTCCCCAGCGGATCTTGAAGCGGTAGGGTTTTTTAGTGATATCAACGTGATCCAAAGCTCTGCAAATGGGGCCTTGGCGGATACGCCGTTTGGACAGTTCCTTGCCCCAGGCGTGCCGGACGGGGCTGATGTTGACATCGTTTTTCGCCCACAACATGTGAAGATCGACTTCGATCGTGGTGGCAAAGGGCCTTTGCCGACGGTCAGCGATGGGGTCGCAGCGCGTGCCATCGTGCAGCGTGCGCGCTTTATCGGCTCGCAAAGCCTTGTGGAGTTTATCATGGATGACGGCGAAACGGTGATCCATGCAACTGTGCCCAACGTGTTCTTGCCCAAAGCTGACACGCCGCTTTGGCTCACAATCCGACGTGATCGCTGCTTTATTTTTCAGTCAAAATCAAATTAACATAGCTGTTTTCACAACTATCGGCGCTTTTACGCAGCAAATACGCGTTTCTCCCTTTTAACACAGCCGACAAGACAATAGATACATCAAGAACATGGACGCAGAGTTGCGTTCATAGCAAGATTTAGGGAGACACTCATGCTTAACAATATCGGCCTTCCTGGCCTTCTTTTGATCGCCGTTGTGGTCCTCGTGCTGTTTGGCCGCGGCAAAATTAGCTCGCTCATGGGCGAAGTCGGCAAGGGCATCACGTCCTTTAAAAAAGGTGTCAACGAAGGCACGGCCGAGCTTGAGGAGGACGCGGCTGAGGTCGCAAAAGACGTGACGCCTAGCGAGACAGACAAGGTCTAATCGACAATGTTTGATTTGGGCATGACGGAGCTTTTGGTGATCGGCGTTGTCGCGTTGATCGTCATTGGGCCTAAGGACTTACCGATGCTGTTCCGCAAGGTCGGGCAGTATGTGGGCAAGGCCAAGGGCATGGCGCGCGAATTTTCTCGCGCGATGGATCAAGCTGCTGACGACAGCGGCATGAAGGAAGCGACGTCAAGCTTCAAAGATATGACCAGCGCCAAGAATATGGGGCTGGACGATATCAATGATGCCACGAAAGAATTTAAAAAGTGGGACATTGATAGCGAAACCGGTAAGCTCGCGGAAGAGCGTGCGGCAAACGCCAAGAAGATCCACGAATTGACCGCCAAACGAGCTGAAGAACGCCTTGCTGAACAAGCAAAGCGTGCTGAGGATGCCAAGGCGGAAGAAGCTGCGCCAAAGAAAACCGCAAAGAAACCTACGACGAAAAAGCCAGCGGCGAAAAAGCCAGCCGCTGCAAAGAAAGCTGCGGTCCCAAAAGCTACGCCCAAGAAAACCGCTCCCAAAAAGGCGGCCGCTAAAAAGACCGCACCCAAAGCGGCAAAGGACACTGCATGAGCAACACGGACGAGGTCGAAGACAGCTCCGCCCCCTTGATCGAGCATCTGGCAGAGCTGCGCACACGGCTGATCCGCGCTGTTGGCGCATTCGTTGTGGGTATCGTTCTGGCTTTCATCGTGGCGGAACCGATCCTCGAATTCCTGCTGGCCCCGATTGAAGACACTCTGCGCGATTTGGGCGATCCGAACCCGACGCTGCAATACACATCTCCGCAAGAATATCTGTTTACGCTGTTCCGCATTTCGATGGTTTTCGGCTTTATTCTGGCGTTTCCGGTCATCGCGTTCCAGCTTTGGCGCTTCGTCGCGCCCGGCCTCTACCGCAAAGAGCAAAATGCGTTTTTACCATTTTTGATTGCATCCCCGGTGATGTTCCTATTGGGCGCGTCTTTCGCACAATTCGTTGTGACGCCCTTGGCTATGAATTTCTTCTTGGGCTTTGCGGACATCAGTTCGATCTTTACCGGCCTATTGATGAGCGTCGGTGGCAATATTCCGGCAGGCGAAGCACTGCCCCCCACAGGTGGTCTATTCACGGAGCCACCAGTTGACAGCAACGGCGTGCGCATCACCTTCTTTGGTAAGGTGAACGAAAGCCTTGATATCACGCTGAAATTCATCATCGCTTTTGGAATGTGTTTCCAACTTCCCGTGCTTTTGACCTTGATGGGCAAAGCGGGTCTGGTCAGCTCTGAGGGCCTCGGCGCAGTGCGCAAATACGCAATGGTTGGTATCTTGCTGCTCGCAGCGCTCGTGACGCCACCAGATGTCATCACCCAGTTAATCCTGTTCACTGTTGTATATGGTCTCTATGAAATCTCGATTTTCCTTGTGCGTTATGTCGAAAGCAAACGCGAAGAAAAGCTGCGCGAAGAAGGCTATTACGACGATGATGAGGAAGAGTTTGACGACCCTCTTGTGAAGGAGTTCGACGAGGAGGCCGACAAGTGAGCGAACCTTTAGATCGTATCGCAGAAGCGCTGGAGCGTTTGGCACCAGCACCTTTGGCGGCCCCCGACTTTTCCGCTGCGCATGCTTTTGTGTGGCAAACGGGACCGGATGCACTGGTCCCTGTGGCAGAAGTGAACCGAGTACCTCTCGAACTATTGGTTGGCATCAGGCGTGCTCGCGATACATTGCTGGCCAACACACGGCAGTTTGCAAATGGGTATCCTGCGAATAACGCTTTGCTTTGGGGCGCGCGGGGGATGGGCAAATCGTCCTTGGTGAAGGCCGTGCACGCTCAGATTCTCGAAGACGGTCAAAATCTGAAGATCGTTGAATTGCAGCGCGAAGATTTGCCAAGTGTGGGTCGTTTGCTTGCCCTTTTGCGAGATGTGCCTGAACGCTTCGTGCTCTACTGCGATGATCTGTCATTTAGCCATGATGATCAGCACTATAAGTCGCTGAAAGCGGTGCTTGACGGTGGGATCGAGGGGCGGCCGGAAAATGTCTTGCTCTATGCGACATCCAACAGACGTCATTTGATGCCGCGCGATATGATCGAGAATGAGCAATCCAGCGGGATCAACCCTGGTGAAGCGGTTGAAGAAAAAGTGTCGCTCTCAGATCGCTTTGGTCTGTGGCTGGGCTTTCATCCTTGTGATCAGGATGCGTATTTGGCGATGATCGATGGTTATTGTGAAAACGCGGGCCTCAAGATCGATCCTGCGCAATTGTGCGCGGAAGCGATTGAATGGCAAGCCACGCGCGGATCGCGCTCGGGGCGCGTAGCGTGGCAGTTCTTCTGTGATCTCGCTGGTCGGCACAATCACAGCTTTTGAGGGCACGAATTTTCTAGAAAATTTGAAATCCTGATTTTTCTTGAAAAACCGCTCTTATTGCAAATAGGGCAGTGGATCTACGCTATCAAAACCATCGCGCACTTCAAAATGCAAGAAATCAGAGCTGCCAGATCGCACACTCGCCAATTGCTGGCCGCGCGAAACTATGTCGCCCTTTTTCACTTTCAAACCATCGACGTTGGCATAAACCGTAAGCAAATTATTCGGGTGTTTCACGACGATAATCGGTAGATTATCCGTGTTTTCGGTGATCGCTGCCACTGTGCCTGCGGCGGCGGCATTAACAGATGTGCCTGCACTTGCGCCAATGCCAATGCCGTCGTTCTTGCCCTTCGCGTATTCACGAATGATCGGGCCTTGCACTGGGAAGGCCATGCGCCCTTTGCTTGCAGCTTTCGTTGGCTTGGCAAGAACTGGAGCTGCTGGGGCTACGACTGCAGCCGCAGCCACTTCTGTTTTCTCTTCAGGCAAGGGTGTCGCGGCAGAGGGCGGGGTCGGCGTAGGGGAGCCGGCACCGGGAGTTGTAGTCGCCGCCAAAGGTGTACCTGCGTCGGTCTGTTGATCTTGCGCAACTGGGATCAAGAGGAACTGACCTTCGCGCACGGCGAGGTCTTTGCCAAGCCCGTTCCAATCCGCAAGCGAACGCACGGACACATTGTAAAGCCGCGCAATGGTAAAGGCGGTTTCGCCGCGCACAACTTGATGGCGCACAGGTTCTTGTCCTGTTGGCTTTGCCGCAGGCAGCGCCGTGGTACTAACGGGGGTGTTGTCGATCGCGCTCTGTGCCAATGCTGTGATATCAACAGCGCCTGGCGCTGTGGCAACGCCCGATTGTGCTCCACCGGGTAGGGTTGAGACTGGATTGCGCAGCGCGAGGACTTCGTTTTTGCGCAGCGCGGTTTCCGGGGACAGACCGTTATAGCGTGCAAGGTCGATCGCATCAGCGCCAATCCGCGCAGCAACGCTGCTCACGGTGTCGTCACGCCGAGCGACGGCGACTTGGTAATTTGGATAGGTGATGACACCGCGTTCATCAGGGCGTGGGCGATCTTGGGTCGCATTGATAGCCGCAATCGTAGTATCGAATTTGTTGCCCATAGAGCCGCGTAGATCTAAATCAAACCCGTCCGAACAAGCACTTAGCGTTAAAAATGCGGTGCCACACATAATGGCGCGCAAAGGTAATTTGCTTGCAAAAATCGTCATCTCGATGTCCTCAATCGCGCGGTGTTGATCACTGCGTCTTGGAAATTTGACGCCTTATAGCAGATTTATCCGTCGCGTCCCAGCCCTTCTATAAGCGGAACAAAGCGCACGGGGCGCAACTCATCATATTCAAAGCCGTACTCATGACGGCTGACACGTATCAAACTTTGCACTGCATCCGATTGCCCCACAGGAACTACCATTATGCCACCCACTTTGAGCTGTGAAAGCAACGGGCCGGGGGGATCTTCGGCAGCGGCCGTGACTAGAATGCGATCAAACGGCGCTTGATCGGGCAGTCCGTGACTGCCGTCTGCAGTGAAGGCGGTAATATTGGTGAGACCCAACGCGTCAAAAACTTCTCGCGCCTCATTTACGAGGCGCTTGTGGCGATCAACCGTATAGATGCGGCGCGCGACATGGCTAAGAACCGCAGCTTGATAGCCGGAGCCTGTTCCGACTTCCAACACGGTATCGCGCGGCCCTGCTTTCAAGGCTTGCGTCATCAGACCCACTACAGAGGGTTGGCTGATCGTTTGCCCGCATGGGATCGGTAGAGGCATGTCCTCATAGGCGCGCTCGGAAAATAGGCCGCGAATGAAGGCCGCTCGATCCACTTTTTCCATAGCCGTCAAGACACGGGCATCGGTCACGCCTTTTGAGCGCAGCGCGAAGAGGAACTGCATCAATGTGGTCGCATCGGTCATAGGTTTGTAGCGAAGCTTTCAAGTGCATCATGCGCTGTGAGATCTGCGCGCATTGGCGTGACAGAAATGTAGCCGTCCAAGTTCACGGCGGCATCTGTGCCATTGCTGGGACGCACACGCTGATCGCCACCTTTAATCCATAGAAAACGCCGGTTTGATGGGGACATGTGGGGTTCAACCCCGAAGTAAACATCAGGACGCCGGCCTTGGCGGGCGACTTGCACGCCTTTCACTTCTTTTGCGGGTACTGGGGGGAAATTGATGTTGAATAACAGACGGTAATCGCCTTGATCGTCGGGCACTTGCGCCAATATGCGGCGCACGACATCCGCGCCATGTACGGCTGAGGCCTCAAACGGATCATCAATATCCGCATTATGCACACCGTAGTATTGCGACAACGCGATGGAGGTCACGCCCTGCAAAGCGCCCTCAATCGCAGCACCGATTGTGCCGGAATAGAGCGTGTTTTCCGCTGAATTATTGCCACGATTGACGCCGGAGAGGATCAAATCGGGGCGCGCATCTTTCATCACATCATGCAGGCCCACAAGCACACAGTCAGCGGGCGATCCTTCGGTGGCATACCGACGCTCGCCCATTTTGGAGACCATCATCGGATGCGTGTAGCTGATGCAATGCCCGACGCCGGATTGCTCGAACGCTGGGGCGACGACCCAGACTTCGCCATCTTTGCCCGCAAGCTCGTTTGCGACACCTTCTAGGGTTTTCAAACCCGGTGCATTGATTCCATCGTCATTGGTGATGAGTATACGCATATCAGCCCCTTTGCCCACTTGCCTGATCCTTAGTGGAGGGGCGTGGATGCGTAAAGGCTTTAGGCGTTGATCACGCGTTCAAGCAACTCTGCGGCCACATCACGGGGATGAGCGAGCGCGCTACGATCTTCGCCGGGATGAAAACGCGACCGCGTGGCTGTAGACATGGCGGGGGGCGTTTCGATCAAAACCCGTGGGCCAGTTGTCTCGGTTTCGCGCGCCCAAGCCTTCGCCAAATACATTTGCGCAGCCTTCGAGGCGGCATAGCTGCCGTGAAATTTCTCGCCAATGGTCTGATCGTCAAAGAAAACGGCCGTACTGGCCTCTCCCAAAAGCGGGGAAACATAAGGAATAAGCAACCCCATAGACGTCGCATTGATGGCAATGGATTTCGCCCAGTCTTTCGCATCAATATGTGCCGCTGGCGTCAAAGGAGCCGCGTGAACCGCGGTGTGTGCCCAAAGATCAATGCTGCCCCAGCGATCATAGATCGAACGGCAAAGCTGCGCCATCGCGCCCTCATTGGTGATGTCCATGGGGGCGAGGGTGGCTTGGCCACCACTGGCTTGGATCTTGTCATCAAGATCTTCGAGTGCACCTGTTGTGCGCGCGACAGCAACCACGTGGTGAGTCTTTGCCAGCGCTTCTGCCAGTGCAAATCCAAGGCCGCGAGATGCGCCAGTGACCAGTGCTATTTTGCTCATGTGGGTGCCTCCGGCGGGAATAATTTAGGAAAGGGAAGGGGCTTACGGGATTATTCTGCTGCTTTTAGCTCGAATCCTTTGGTGATTTGATCTGAGGGTGTCACAGGGTATTCGCCCGAGAAACACGCGTCGCAGTATTGCGGGCATTTCGCGTTGCGCCCTTCTGCTTCACCCACCGCGCGGTAGAGGCCGTCGAGCGAGATAAATTTTAAACTGTCCACGGTGAGATGCTGACGCATTTCCTCGGGACTCATGGTCGCGGCCAACAGTTTGTCGCGCTGCGGTGTGTCCACGCCATAAAAACAGGGCCATGCTGTGGGCGGAGAAGCTATGCGGAAATGTACCTCGGCGGCACCTGCGTCAAGAATCATCTCCTTGATCTTGCGCGATGTCGTGCCGCGCACAACGCTATCGTCTACCAAAATGACCCGTTTGCCTTTGATCAACGCGCGGTTCACGTTGAGTTTCAGGCGCACTCCCATGTTACGGATCTGCTCTGTCGGCTCGATAAATGTGCGGCCCATGTATTGGTTGCGAATGATCCCCATCGCGTAAGGAATGCCGCTTTGCTGACTGAACCCGATTGCTGCAGGCGTGCCGCTGTCTGGCACGGGACAGACGATATCCGCCTCTACAGGGCTTTCTTTCGCCAGTTCCACACCGATTTGACGGCGGGTTTCATAGACAGATTGCCCATCGATAATGCTGTCAGGGCGCGAGAAGTATACGTGTTCAAAGATGCAGAACCGCGAATTTTGGTGACGGAACGGGAAGTGGCTTTCTACCCCATTATTAGCGGTGATCACGACCATCTCACCAGGTTCGATAGAGCGGACATACTCAGCGCCGATGATATCAAGCCCACAAGTTTCAGAACTGAGAACCCAGCCGTCACCCTCAAGTTTGCCCAAGACCAAAGGACGCACGCCCAAAGGATCACGCACGCCGATCAGCTTCGTGCGCGTCATGGCGACGATGGAAAACGCGCCCTCCACTCGGCGCAGCGCGTCTTCCATGCGTTCTGGAATATTGCGCTGCATAGAGCGGGCCATCAGGTGGATGATGCACTCGGAATCAGAGGAGCTTTGAAAGATTGAACCACGCTCGATCAGCTCTTTGCGCAAGGCGTCTGCGTTGGTGATATTGCCGTTATGGGCAATCGCGGCGCCACCCATGGAAAATTCGCCAAAGAAGGGTTGGACATCTCGGATCACCGCACCCTTAGAGCCAGCCGTGGAATAGCGCACATGTCCAATTGCCAAGGGACCGGGGAGCGTTTCCATCAGGGAGGCTTTGGTGAAATTATCGCGCACATAGCCAAAGCGACGTGCGGAGTTGAACCCTTGTTCAGGATCATGGCTGACGATCCCGCCCGCTTCTTGACCGCGATGTTGCAAGGCATGCAGGCCGAGCGCGACAAAATTGGCAGCATCTGTGACACCGACAACGCCAAACACGCCGCACTCCTCCTTCAGTTTATCGTCATCAAAGGGGTGGGCAGGCGGCATAATATGGGACAAGGCGAGCAGCTCCGTATCCGAGGTCATAACAGATGCGAGCTTCATAGACCGAACCGCTGTACGAGTCACCCGCTCATCACGGGTAACTTTGAGTTATTCTGTAAGCGTTCCGCAGGTGCCGACAAGCTGTTCGTACTGGGTCGTGATCCAGCCAAGCGCTTGCTCTGGGTTGCGGTCTTCAATCTGGCCGGTCATCCGCGCGAAAACTTTCGCGGAGCGGCTTTCATCGACCATGGTGATATCTTGCTGGGTGATCACCGTCTCATAAACGAAGAAAGCGACCGCGACCAACAGGATGCCGCGCAACACGCCGAACAAAAAACCAAAGCCTTGATCAAGCCCGCCAAGGGCCGAGCGTTGCACGAGCGATGAGAACAAGGGCGTAAAGAGCGAGGTCACAATCAGTGCGATTGCAAACACAACCGCGAAGGCCGCGATGATTGCTAATTCGCAGCTGTCTGCCAGGAATTCACCGATGACAGGAATTTCTTTGACCAAAGGTTCGACTTGCGGCGCGAACATGAACGCAAGGATCGCCGCAGCGAACCAGCCAGCGATCGCCAAACCTTCGCGCACGAAGCCGCGTGAATAGGCCAGCAAAGCAGAGAGCACGATGATAATCGCAACCACACCGTCAATAATAGTAAAACCTTCCATAGGTCCGCTCGCTTTCTTGCCTTAAGTCGCGCATTAGCCTGCGCCGAATACATCGCCGACAAAAGCCGTCAGATCGCTCATTTGATTGAGCGTGATTCCCCTGACGTTCACACCTTTACCACCCGCCGGAGCAAGTGCGCATGTAAAACCAAGTTTTTGCGCTTCCTTCAACCTAATTTCGGTCTGCGGCGCGGGTCTCAGCGCACCGGAGAGGCTGATTTCGCCGAACACCACAGTTTCTGCGGGTAAAGCGGCGTCTTCACGCGCACTTAAAAGTGCAGCCGCAACCGCAAGGTCGGCGGCGGGTTCGGTGATCTTCATACCACCCGCAACGTTGAGATAGACATCAAGGCCGGTGAACGGAATACCCACGCGCGCCTCGAGCACGGCGAGAATCATTGCAAGGCGCCCACCATCCCAGCCGACAACCGTACGGCGGGGTTGGGAGTGAGGAGACGGCGCAACTAGTGCCTGCAGTTCGACCAAGACGGGACGTGTGCCTTCGACGCCCGCAAAAACCACAGAGCCGGGCGAAGGCGTGCCGCGTTCGCTGAGGAACAAGGCGGAGGGGTTTGTGACCTGCGCCAGACCAGCGCCGGTCATTTCAAACACGCCGATTTCGTCCGACGGACCAAAGCGGTTTTTCACAGCGCGCAAAATGCGGAATTGATGACCGCGCTCTCCCTCGAAATAGAGTACTGTGTCCACCATATGCTCAACCACACGCGGCCCCGCAATTTGGCCGTCTTTGGTGACATGCCCCACAAGGATCACCGCCATACCTTGGCGTTTCGCGAAACTGGTCAATTCATGTGCGGCGGCGCGGACTTGGGCAACGCTGCCCGGTGCACTGCCGATGGAATCAGACCACATGGTTTGAATGGAATCGATGATTGCCAGCTGGGGCTTTTCAATTTCGAGCGTTGTAAGAATGTCGCGCAGATTTGTTTCTGCGGCCAATTGTACAGGCGCGTCTGTGAGTCCAAGACGTTGCGCCCGCATACGGACTTGCGCACTGGCTTCTTCGCCGCTGACGTAAATGGTTTTCAGTCCTGATTTGGCGAACTCCGCTGCAGCTTGTAACAGCAAGGTCGATTTTCCGATGCCGGGATCACCGCCGACCAGTGTCGCAGAGGCGGGAACAAGGCCGCCCCCCAAAACGCGGTCCAATTCATCCAGGCCAGAGTTGGTGCGTGGGGGCGGTGCCTCTTCTGTGCTGAGGTTGGTGAGTTGCACCGCACGTCCGCGAACGGTGCCGAGGCCTGCTTTGGCGGGGCCTGAAGTGCTCAGACCTGCGTCCTCTACAATGGAATTCCATGCGCCACAGGCTTCGCAACGCCCCGACCATTTGGAGGTGATGTTGCCGCAGTCATTGCACGAGAAGGAGGGTTTTTTAGCCATGCGCCCTTGTGACGAAACTGTGCCGCGCCGTCAAACCAAACTCGCGCTATTCTGCGGCATGGGGCAGCGAGATTACCGTATCTTGAGGTGTTTTCGTCACGACTTCTAACGCAAGTGAGGGCAAGACGTTGGCCAGATCAGCGACCAAACGATCAATCTGGGTGCGCGCGACGCTTGCGTCCATTTCGACCTGGCTTAGCCAGCCTTTTAGCTAGGTCGAGACGAGCTTGGCTCCTTCTAAACGCAAGTTGAATTCGCCGATTTCGTGCTGGCGCTCTTTCAAAACAGTGCGCACGCGTTCGACTTTGCGATCGGAATAGATCACGGCAAGCTCAGCTGAAATATGGCTCATCTGTGAGGCCGCTTCCAACATCGCGGGTTCTAGCTGACCCAGATCAGGATGGTCGCATAGAAAGCCCAATCGCTCGCGTACAGCATAAAATTCGCCCGACAGTTTGAACGCGCCGGAGCGATCCTCTGCATGCGCAATCGCATATGCTTAGCAACGTTTTCCATGCCAATCTGGAAGGAGCGGTGTGATGTCTAAAGCTTGGCGATGCGCTGATGCGAGGGCAGGAGAAAACACCAGCCGACAAGCAATATACTGATGGCAGATTGCACCAGAATACCCGCCTAAGGGTAGATCGTTTCGCCAAAAGTAACAGACCAGTTTAGCCATTCCGCGTATCCAAAAGCGCAAGCGATGGTGTAAACGGTGGCGCTCGCAGCCAGCGCGATAAGCAAAAAGAACGTCAGGCGCTGCATGAGCCATGGCGCAATATGCCAAACATTGGCAAAAGCAAGCGTACGTAAACCCTCCAAAGGTTATAGGCGGATAATAGTCGACAGATCGCATGCTCATAGGGGGTATGATGCGCCTGGGCGCTCAAACTTTAATTTTCTTCTATTCAGACGCGGAATTCAGGATCGGTTATTGGATAATAAGCCCAAAAACAACTGGACTAAGATACACCCGGTAAACAAATACAATCCCCAAGCAGTCTCGATTCGGCCGACGCCAATTCCTTTTGCGACGGTGATATATACCGCAATTAGGAAAATGTCTGCCATGGCGAGCTTGCTGAGCAGACTGAGCGCAGGCTTGACCCGTGCGCTTAGCAGCCCGAAATGCAAAAGCGCGAGGCCAAGAGTTTTCACATAAGGTGCGAAGAGCGCGAAAAAGGTGACCATAAGCGCCAGCGCAACATCGCTTTTCCAAAGGCTTTGCAGACCAGAAATCACGCTGATTTCGCTCAGACCAAACAGCGGTAGCAGCCCTGCGCGCATAAGCGGGGCAAACCAGGCGATGGGAAAGGCGATAAGCAACGCCAAATTGATCAATTTGGGCAGGGTGTTCATAACAGCGTAAAGGCCCACAATCCGAAAAAGCCGAGCGCGCAGAGCAAGTGGAGAAGGTCCAGCCCCCACCATTTGCGTCCCTGAAGGCGATAGGTCAGTGCAAAGAGCAGGGACACAAGGACTGGCAAAGCCATGCCCGAGCCTGCGTTGAAAATACCTTGGTTTAGGATCAAAGAGGCCATACGCCCGATCCCTGTCCCATTGAGGCCCGCGATGGGTGGCACATACTTCGCAGCGATCCCGATGAGGGCGATGACAACAGTCGCAAGAGCAGCAATCCTTGACGGACCCTTGGCCACGAAGATGCGCACCAGTGCGAGCGCACCGATGACTTCGATATAGAAGAACGTCTTGATCATCAAAAATGTGAGGATCGTGTAGTTCGGTTCAAATAGGGTGCTAAAATTGTTCACATTCGTAACGTGCCGGTTCAGGCCTTGTGATGCAAGTAGGGCGCTGGTCCGAATTTTCGTCGAAAATTCGTGGCCCTCTCGTTAGCGCACTGCCTCAATAGGCCCGTCAGCGCGTCCATGAATGAATTGCTCCAAATAGGGATCGCCCGCATGATCCATATCAGCGACCGCACCGCTCCATTGAATGACGCCGTCGTGCAGCATCGCGACATTATTCGCAATCGCGCGCACAGAAGTCATATCATGAGTGATCGTCATTGCCGTTGCCCCCATTTCAACAACGATTTCGCGGATCAGATCGTTAATCACGCCGGACATGATCGGGTCCAGTCCCGTTGTCGGTTCGTCAAAGAAAATGATCTCGGGCTCCGCCGCAATCGCGCGGGCTAGGCCTACGCGTTTTTGCATGCCGCCCGACAATTCTGCGGGCAGGCGATCGGCCACATCCGGCTTCAATCCAACGCGTCGCAATTTCTCAATCGCGATTTCGCGCGCTTCCTCTTTAGGACGCTTGAGCGCGCCGCGCATCAACCGAAAGGCAACGTTTTGCCAAACCGGTAGGCTGTCAAACAAGGCACCGCCTTGGAACAACATGCCAAAGCGCGCCAAAAAGGCGTCGCGTTCCGCCGTTGCCGCGTCTTGACCGTCCACCGTGATTGTCCCGCTATCTGGCGTTACCAAACCCAGCACCGACTTCAGCGCCACGGACTTGCCCGTGCCAGAACCACCAATGATCACCATCGAAGTGCCGCGCGCGATCTCTAGGTTCACGCCTTGTAAGACGTGATTGTTGCCAAAGGATTTTTTGACGTTGGCAAGCGTGATCATATCGAGAAAAACACCCCTGTAAGCACGAAGTTGGCCGCTAGGATAAGGATCGCAGCGGCTTCAACAGAGCCTTTGGTTGCTGCCCCAACCCCTTGCGCGCCTCGTCCTGAATTCATGCCGTAATAACAACCCATCAAGGTCGCGATTGTCCCAAAGACTGCGCCTTTAGCGAGCGACGAAAATACGTCTCGCGGTTCTAAGAAATCGAAAGTGTTCACAAGATAAGTGGTAGAGTTGAACTCCAGGGTGCCAGTGGCGACCAAGTAGCCGCCCAATATGCCGATCACATCGCCCACGCCCACCAAGACAGGGACGCAAATGAGGCCAGCCAAAACCCGTGGCACGGTCAAATATTGCATCGGATGGGTCGAGAGCGTGACCAAGGCATCGATCTGTTCGGTCACTTTCATCGTCGCAATTTCCGCGGCAATTGAAGAGGTTACGCGCGCGGCGATCATCAGGCCGACCAACACGGGCCCAAGTTCACGCACCATGCCAATCGCAACGATTTGCGGCACCACGGCTTCCGCGTTAAATCGTGCGCCCCCTGCGTAGATTTGCAAAGCAAGCGCGCCGCCAGTGAAGACCGCAGTAAGGCCGACCACGGGCAAAGAAAGCCAGCCAACATTCAAGATCGCGATGCCAAGCTCGCGCAGATAAAAGGGTCTGCGAAAGATGTGGTGCAGGGTGCTGAACGCGTAGATCGAGATACGCCCCAATGCGGCAAGCAGATTAAGCGCCGCAGCGCCAAGACTTGCGAGGGGGCGGGTGAGTATAGTCATCCCACATACCGACGGGAATAGCGCGCGCCCAGCGAAGTCAGGATTTCATAGCCAATCGTGCCCGCATTTTGCGCCAAAGTCTCGATAGATTGTTGCGGTCCGAGCAGTTCCAGCGCGCTCGGTAAATCGCTCACGTCCGTGACATCAATACAAATGCTATCCATTGAAATTCGGCCTGCAACAGGCACGGCGGTTCCATTGGCGAAGAAGTGGGTTTTTGGCCCCATCACCCGCAAAATGCCGTCCGCGTATCCACATGACACCGTCACAATGCGACTGTCACGCTCTGCAATCCACGTGTTGCCATAACCCACGCTTTCGCCTGCTAACACATCGCGGGTCTGGATGATCGGTAGAGACAGCGACACAACGGGTGTCGCATCGGCAAAGGGTAGCCCGCCGTAAAGGCCAATACCAGGTCGTGTCACATCGAAATGATACTCAGGCCCCAGCAAAATGCCACCAGTCGCGGCCAAAGAGCGGGGCGCATCAATGCCATCGGTCATCTCGATAAAGGCGGCCAATTGTTGCGCGTTCATTGGATGGCTCGGGTCATCCGCGCAGGCCAGATGGGACATGATCAGCATCGGGTTTTGCGGCAGGACCAGTGATTTCACGGCTTCCCATTCGCCCGCTTCCATGCCGAGGCGATTCATCCCTGTATCAAGCTGGATGCCAAAGGGCGTGCCGGGCAGGGCTTCGAAGTGGCGGAGCATTTGATCAATGGAGCTGAGTAGCGGGATCAAATGCAAGTCTGCGATCATATCAGTGTCACCTGACATATGACCGGACAAAATGTAAATTTCGGGATCAGGCCCAATGGCTTGCCGGATGTCTGCCGCTTCTTCAGCCACGGCGACAAAGAACTTGCGCGCGCCGGTTTGGGCCAAGCGCCGTGCGGCCCGCCCGATGCCAGTTCCGTATGCGTCGGCTTTGACGACAGCGCCGGTTTCGGCCGTGCTGAAGCGGTCAAGCGCGCTCCAGTTCGCGGCTATTGCCGCCAGATCGATTGATAAAGTTCCAGTTCCCATAAGGTGATGTGTTTGCCACGACAGGGCTGCGCGTCAAGGGTAAAAGGTCACTCGCGATAGAGCGATCGCCTTCGCCAGCCGCAATCGGGCAAATCTGCGCAGGTGATCACAGCCATTTTGGCCAACATTTGGCTGACAGTATTAGTAAGTGACACATCGCTGTCAAAGCTGTTGTAAATGAGGCCCGCATGAACCGAAAGCGCCTCCTCCATCACGGCTGTCCAGCTTGGATCTGCCGCGCTGGTTTCTTCGGCCGTATAAATCAGATGGGTCACATCGGCCGCATAAGCGCTTTGTTTGTCTTCGCTAAATGCTGGGCTTTGTCCGGGATCGCTAAACTGCGGGTGCTGCATAGAAAGCGCCAAATGCTCGCGGTATAAATCGCGCGCGCCTTGCTCTAGGGTTTGTTGTTGCGCCGCATCGATTTGTAGCTTGACTCCAAACTAAAGCGAGGATCGCGATCAGCACCGTAATCAGTGCAGGGACCGCTTCGATGCTGTCTGCGTTGCGTTTGAACCAAGTCATCGGGTGTCCTCAGCAGGTTTGTGCGCGTCATAAGTTGCTTCCAATTCGCCGCGTAGAAATGTGCCAAAGTTGATTGGTTCAAACCGTGAAGTGTTACCTGACATTGGTGTAATCATTGCGTTGACATGCGGGTCGTAAAAGAACGGGCAAGAGTAACGTTCGCGTCCGCTGGTATTGATCACCCGGTGCGGTGTTGATCGCAAAACCCCGCCGGAGAGGCGATGCAGCATGTCGCCAACATTCACTACAAAAGCATCTTCGCGCGGCGGGACATCGATCCATTTGCCCTCAGGCGCAAGCACTTGCAAGCCGCCGACATCGTCCGTGGCGAGGAAGGTCAAAGCGCCGAAATCCGTATGCGGGGCAGAACCATATAAATCCTCTGCGCGCTGTGCGGGCGAAGGGGGATAGTGCAGCAAGCGCAACCATGTGGTGGGCGGGTCAAACATTTCAATCGCGCTGGGGTTTGTATCAATGGCCCGCAAAGCGATCTGCATCAAGCGGTTGCCGAGCGTGCACATTTCGCTGTGATACTGCTCTAGCGTGGTGCGAAATCCGTTGAGGGCCGGCCACTTGTTAGGGCCGGACAAATAGACATCGGGCATGACAGTTTCATCTTCGCGCATCATCATGAAGCTGCTGGATTGGTTGGGCTTGGTGACCTTCGCCAAGGTAGAATTTACATCCGTTGAAGCGGCCATCGGGATATAGCCGCGATGGGTGTGATCCACCTCGACTCTGCGCTTTTGTGCCTCTGGCAAAGAATGAAATTCTGCGGAGGCGTCAAACAACGCAGTGCGCATTGCAGGATCAATGCCGTGGCCAATCAGATAGGCAAAGCCGACTTCGCTATAGACTTTGAGAAATTCGCGCTCGATGTCAGGGGTGCGCAGATCAAGGACGGGGATCGCGGCTGTCATGCGTTTGGCAGCTGTTGGGGCGCGCAATGGATACCACCGCCAACCTCGCCAAGTACATCGACGTTCAGCGTTACGATCTCACGACCCGGATTATGACGCGCCAATGCAGTGCGCGCGATATTATCTGTTTCACGATCCCCGAATTCCGCGACGACCACAGCGCCATTACAGGCGTAGAAGTTTGCATAGGAGGCCACGAAATCGATGCTTTTCACGCGGCGATACTCAGGCTCTGGGATCACCACAAGCTCTAACCCTGCGATCTTGAGAATGTCGCAGGTTTCATAAGCAGCGGCGTGAAAAGGGTCTTCCCAATCGGGATTATCCGGCTGGTTGATCAACGCGCGGCACGCACGTGTGAAGCGCGCCAGTGAATCAATGTTATAATCAGCGATATCTTTACCCCAAACGCCATCCGCCCAGCTCACCCACTTCGCGCCGTAAGCAGTCAGCAAGCGGCGCTCAATCGCGTCGCGGCTTAACCCTAGGTTGCGGTTCTTGTTCACCCAAGAACTCTCATGCACGATAGGTAGCCCGTGCCCGTCATGCTCCACCCCCCCGCTTCGCCTTTTAAACCGCTCTCCACCGGATCAAACGCCAAACGATCCGCAATCGCGCCAGCAACTTTGCCGTCGTGCGCATGCACCTGTTTGTTACTCCAGCCATTTAATTCTAGATGGCTGACAACACGCTTCGATCCTTTATGGGCAATCAAAGGCCATGCATCGCGCGCCCAAAGATCTTCCGCGGGGACATCCCAAAGCGTCACGTCGCGGCTGAGCAGCTTTTTTGCAGGGGCCTGATCAGAGGCAGCGGCGAGCATGATCACAGGCTCGAATGCGGCGATTGCATTGGCGATATTGGCGATTGTGTGCTGCAAGATATCCAGAAACGCCTTTTTGGGATGAAATTTTCGACTGGCTGGCCACATCATGAAGGTCGCTTCGTGAGAACCTTCTTCGGGGCGAACGTGGAGAGGCAGGCTGGCCGTTGCAGGACCCGCCATTGAAAGTGCTGCACTCGCCGCGAGAAAATTGGGTCGCTTCATGGGTACGCACTCCGTCTTCGTAAGGCCCAAATTGCAACGTGCAAAAGTGTGCAGCAGATGATCCAGAGCGCACCCGTTGAGAGTGATATGAAAGGGGCCGTCGCTCCAAAGGCAGCGCCTAACAACATGCCTTTGAGTAGCGCGAAGACTGTGCCGACAAACGCGCCCGCCAATCCGCCCGATATCCACGCCGCCAAAGGTGTCAGTAGCGTGCCAAGTAAGCCTTCACGACCAAACCAACCGCTCATTAGAAAGCCAGCGAGAGCTGCACCAAGGGAGGAGAGGGCGAGGAACAAAAGGTCCTTGCTCGTTACATTTTCATGCGGTGCATTTTCCAATGCTAAGATGATTGCGCTTGCTGTTACCGCACCAAAGAGAGCGGCCCAAAGCCGGAAAAGCCAACTGTCAGCGCGCAACCAATCCATGGCTTGGTGCAACATCACTTGGCTTGGAGTGGGCTTAGAAGCTTTGATCGTCCGATCCTACCTGCCAGGATTTCGCCAAATTGCCAAAGCGCGTGAATTGGGCCTCGAAACTAAGTTCCACCGTGCCAATGGGGCCGTGACGTTGCTTGCCGATGATCACTTCTGCTTTGCCATGCAGGCGGGACATGTCGTCCTGCCACTGCGCCATTGCTTCAAGGTTGTCATCATCGGGCTTTTCACGTTCTTTGTAATACTCACCGCGATAGACGAACATTACGACATCCGCGTCCTGCTCAATCGAGCCTGATTCACGTAGGTCAGAGAGTTGCGGACGCTTGTCTTCGCGGTTTTCAACCTGACGCGAGAGCTGGGAGAGGGCAATCACGGGGATCTGCAATTCCTTTGCGATGGCTTTGAGGCCCATGGAAATCTCGCCAATCTCTTGGACACGGTTTTCCGACGTGCCGCGCACCAGTTGGAGGTAGTCGATGATCAACACATCCAAACCGTGTGTGCGCTTCAGGCGACGCGCGCGGGCAGAAAGCTGTGCAATCGGGATCGCGGCGGTGTCGTCTATGTAGAGCGGGCATGCCTCGAGCTCTTTCGCGGCTTCAACGAAACGGCGGAATTCAAACTCTTCCATGTCGCCTTGGCGGATCTTGTGGGATGAAATTTCAGACGCCTCGGATAAAATACGTCCGGCGAGCTGCTCGGCGCTCATCTCAAGCGAGAAGAAGCCGACGACGCCACCATCCACAGCCCCTTCTGTGCCATCGGCGAGCTTACCCTGTCGGAAAGCTTTGGCGATGTTGAAGGCGATGTTGGTGGCGAGCGATGTCTTACCCATAGACGGGCGACCCGCGAGGATCAGAAGGTCGGATTTATGCAAACCGCCCAGCATTTTGTCCATATCGCTAAGGCCTGTGGAGACACCTGCCATGCCGCCCCCGCGCTCATAAGCGGCATTGGCCACGTTCACCGCATCGGTGATTGCGCGCAAGAAGGACTGAAACCCACTGTCAGAGCTGCCTTTTTCTGCGAGCTTATACAGCTCTTGCTCCGCCTCAACGATTTGCTCTGCGGGCTCAGACGCGACATCGACGCGCGCGGCTTTCGAGGCGATATCACGCCCGAGGCCCATCAATTCGCGCCGGATCGCAAGATCATAGATGATCTGCGCATAATCGCGTGCGGCAAAAGCCGAAATCGCAGCGCCCGCGAGACGGGCAAGATATGCGGGGCCACCGAGTTCTTTCAGACCCTCATCATCTTCAAGAAACGCCTTGAGCGTGACGGGGGAAGCCAGATTGTTCTTCGCGATACGCGCGGCGGCGACTTCATAGATGCGCTGGTGCACGGGATCAAAGAAATGGCGCGGCTGGATGATCGACGCGACGCGGTCATAGATATCGTTGTTGGTCAGGATCGCGCCCAGCAATTGTTGTTCGGCCTCAATGGAATTGGGCATGGTTTCAGCGGTGGCAACATCCACCTGCGTTTGATTGATTGACGCGATTTCGTTCATGACAGACCCCTCACATTCCCCGATGTGTTCTTACAAAACGGACGGGGGCAGGTGCAAATTGTATGTTTCTGTGGATAACCCGAAATCACGCGGAAAACCACAGTATGTTGTGGGTGCGCGCGGATCGTCGCTTAGTCCTTGTGGTTAAAAAAGAACTAACGTGTTGAAGATCAGATTAATTTTCCGGATGCCTTAGGCCTTTTTGTGGGCGTCCTGCCATGCACGCGGATTATTGAGGAACGCTTCGACGCCTGCCAAAGTCTCCGCATCAAACGCGCCTTGCGCTTTTGCTTCCGCCAGCACATCCCACCATGTACACAGGTGATGCAAGGTAACCCCGTGATCCCCGAGCGTTTTTTCGGTTTCAGGGAAAATGTCGTAGTAAAAGATCACAGCCGTATGCGCGCAACTCGCGCCGGATTCACGAATCGCATCGACGAAATTGAGTTTGGAGCCCCCATCTGTCGTGAGATCCTCGACCAGTAGAACACGTTGGCCTTCGCTCATATCGCCTTCGATCCGAGCACCGCGTCCGTGCCCTTTCGGCTTTTTGCGCACATAGGTCATGGGCAGTGCCATCCGTTCGGCCACAAGGGCTGCGTAAGAAATACCCGCGGTTTCACCGCCTGCGATATTATCGAACGCCTCAAAGCCTGCGTTGCGCATGACTGTGACGGTCATGAAGTCCATCAGCGTTGATCGGATGCGCGGATAAGAATTGGGTTTGCGGCAGTCAATGTAGGTCGGGCTTGGCAGGCCAGACGAGAGAACGAAGGGTGTTTCAGCGTTGAAATGCACCGCTTTGATTTCAAGCAGCATCCGCGCGGTGAGGCGGGCGATTTCGGATTGGTTGGGGAAGCTGGAAGGGATCATAGCAGTGCTCTTATTTGTGGGTGCGGGGCGAGGGTTCAGCCCCTCACGCTCCCCGGGATATTTATGGAAATAAAAAGATCAAGGGGTGACAGACCACTCGAGCGCGAAACCCGGATCGAAGATCGTGACTTCACCGACACCTGTGATGATTTTCTCAGGGTAGGTTGGCGGGGTTTTGGCGAGGGTGATGTGGTCTTTGTTCGGGGCAAGGCCGTAGTGGGCAGGGCCATTGAGGGAGGCGAAAGCTTCTAGCTTGTTGAGCGCGTTTTGCTGGTCGAACACATGGGCGAGGATCGACATGGTGTTAGTAGCGGTAAAGCAGCCCGCGCATCCGCATGCGTTTTCTTTCAGCACATCCGTATGAGGGGCTGAATCCGTGCCAAGGAAGAAGCGCGCCTCGCCAGAGGTGGCAGCATCAACCAGCGCTTCGCGGTGCAGTTCTCGTTTTGCCACGGGCAAGCAATAGTAGTGCGGTTTAATCCCGCCCACGAGCATGTGGTTGCGGTTGATGACCAAATGGTGCGTGGTGATCGTCGCGCCGAGGCTGTCGTCTTGGGCACGCGCGTAATCAACTGCGTCTTTGGTGGTGATATGTTCCATCGTGACCTTGAGGCCGGGCGTGGCGTGTCTGATGGGATCAAGAATCTTGTCGATGAAGACGGCTTCGCGATCGAAGATGTCAACCTCTGGATCGGTCACTTCGCCGTGCAGACACAGCGGCAAACCGATCTCAGCCATCACATCAAGAACCGGCTGTACACGCGCGAAGTTGCGCACGCCACTGGCGGAATTTGTGGTTGCACCCGCGGGGTAGAGTTTGACCGCTTTGATCAAGCCGCTCGCGTGTGCAGCGCGCATATCCTCCGGGTCCGTATCCTCTGTCAGATAGAGGGTCATCAAAGGCTCGAACGTCATACCCTCGGGGAGTGCTGCGAGAATGCGCGCTCGGTAGGCAAGCGCGTCCGCGCTTGTTACCACAGGTGGCACGAGGTTGGGCATAATGATAGCACGCGCGAAATGACGTGCAGTTTCAGGCAAGACCGCGCGCAGCATATCGCCATCGCGCAAGTGAAGATGCCAATCGTCAGGACGGCGGAGTGTGAGGCTATTTGTCATGCTGGTTCGCATACACCGAAGCTGCGTGAAGGGCTAGGGGTTTGCGTGTTGTCTTGCTTGGGGATAATGCTCTGTGCAGCCAATAGGAGTCGCGTCATGATTTTCACCTTAATCGTCGGTTTTGTTGTCGGAGTGTTTTTCGCGCAAGCGAGCGGGTTTTTGAACGGCGTGCTAAAGCGCGCTGGAATCGATTTGGATGACGCACAATCAAATTTGGATGACGCACAATCAAATATTGTGACGTTTGCGCTGGTGCTTGCGGGGGCCGCGATTATTTTATCTCTGATCGGTGTACGCAATTATCCGGTCTTGCTGTGTATCGGTGCGGTCATTGGTGTCGCACGAAAGTCGCTTTTGGCACGGGTGTCCTCTCTGCGCTCATAATTAAGACGGCTGTCCTAAATCACATCTACGCACATTCACCCGAAGACGTTTGGCGGGTCGTCACTGATTTTGGCTGCTTGCAAGACGCTGTGCGCGGATTGCTCATGTTTGAAGGGCTGCCCGAAGGATCGCTCCAAGAACGTCAGGTCGTGGATGTGAAAGTGTCCATGTTCGGGGTTTTGCCCGCACAACCCTACCGCATGGAGTTCATCGCTTTTGATCCCAAAAATCTCACCTTCACCTCAAACGAGGTCGGCATGGGTATCAAACACTGGCAACATCGCCTGTGTATCGTGCCGCGTGCCAACGGCGCTGAGTTGATTGATGAAATCGAAATTGAGGCAGGATGGCGTACTGGCATGGTCGCAGCTTGGGCGCGGTTTATGTATGCGCGCCGACACGGGCCGCGCGTGCGTATGCTTGCTGTTCAGTCGGCTTACGGTGTTTGGGGCGTTTGATCGGCGATGAATGCTGCGATTTTCTCGCTACGTTTTTTAAAGCGGGGCGCCAGCAGTTTCGTCGTAGCATGATCGCAGACGGCTTTGGCGAATCCCCATCGCTTCACATCTTCTAGATCCCCAAGGAGCGCGCGCAAGTAAGTGCGATCACGGCGGCGCAGGCGATGCAGACGATAGAATTCGGCAGGAACAGAGGTTTCTGAGCCGACTGCAACGAGCAGGGGATAAAGAATTTCAAGGCGCATCATTTGCAAATCAAGCGCGACGCCAAAGTAGGGCATTCGCAATTTATCAACGTTCGCTCGCGTGAAAAGTGCCGTATGCATCGCGTCCAATTCAATGCGCGGGTCATATATGACCGTCGCACGTGCAGCAGCGTCTAGCATGTCGGGCGCATAGCCATAGCGATCACTAAAACTGACGCGGCGCATGCGACGAAAGCGATCATCCCATTCGCTGACCCGTGGATCAAGGCTGGCTTGCGGACTCAGCGCAAGGACATGTGCACCCGGCGCGGCAACAGAAAAGGCGCAAGCCGCGTAGCCACAAGATCCTGCGCCGTAAAAGATCACACGGTCAAAGTCTTCAAAAAAGCCATCATCGACCAGGCGGTCAAAATACCGAAAGACGGACGGGTCGCGGAACCAAGTTTTGCCGTCACTGAACAAGCTCAACAGAGACCAGTCGTGTTCACGTACCATTTCAAAGCCGATGGGATGTGATTTGTTTTTCATCGATTGAACCGATTGTACAGTTTCAAACGTTACCAGCAGTGTTTTGCCAGCATCAATAAATGCCGCATTGTGCTTGGCACTAAGGGGTTGGAAATATCCGACCTCATCCGCAAGCTCCTCAAGGGCACCAAGCCATGCCTGACCGGTCTGGCTCGGTAGTGATTCATTGAGCATTTGATGCGTTTCTGGCATTGGATCGGCTCCTGCACGATTCGTAAAGCCCGTCTTTTTCAGGCTATCCATGATGAATGTGGCACACAAATGGGGCAGCATTGGGAAAAGGGTGCGCCTAAGGTTTGTCAAATTGCGGCGATTTCAGCCTCGCTTTGCATTGCCACTGGGCGCGAATTGGCGCAAGTTTCGTGCTCACCGGATGGCAAGAAAACCAAATAGGATTGCGCCTAATGAACGATGCCCGTTTTAATCAAATCCCCGAACAAGCGCTTGCTTGGCATCGTGCTGGGCTGGGTGCGGCTTTGGCAACTGTGATCGAAACTTGGGGCAGCGCACCGCGCCGTGTGGGCAGTCAATTGGCGATCAACGGGCGGGGCGAAATTGTCGGATCTGTCTCGGGTGGTTGTGTTGAAGGGGCGGTCATCGTTGAGGCGCAAGAAGCTATCAAAAAAGGCGATGTGCTTGAATTGGAGTTCGGGGTTTCGGACGATGATGCGTTTGCGGTGGGCTTGGCCTGCGGTGGCACGATCCGTATTTTGGTGGAGCCCATTGGCGCGGCCCTAAGTGAAGAAATTCTGGCCCAATTGGTAGCCGCGCGCGCGGCGCGAGAGCCCGTGGCCTATGTCGCAGACCTCGACAGCGGTGCGCGTGCTTTGCAACGCGACGGGTTCGACACGCGATTTGCGATGGATCGCTCGGGTTTTGAACGCGAAACACGGCAGTTCGTGGCCATCCAAAACCCGCCTTTGCGTTTAATTATCGTCGGGGCCGTGCATATCGCGCAAGCGCTGGTGCCGATGGCGCAAATGGCGGGGTACGATCCGTTGGTGATTGATCCACGCGAAAGCTTCGCAGCCCAAGCGCGGTTTCCTGATGTGGAAATCTCAAATGAGTGGCCAAGTGATGCGGTGGAAGCCACTGGTCTTGATGCGCGCACCGCACTTGTTTTGTTGACCCATGATCCCAAGCTTGACGACCCTGTTTTGCACCATGCGCTGACTTCAGACGTGGCCTATATAGGTGCGCTTGGATCCAAGCGTACGCAGGCCAAGCGGTTGGAACGCTTGCAGAACGCAGGGTTCACTTCAGAACAATGCGCGCTTATTCATGGACCGATTGGCCTAGATATCGGCGCGAGCAGCCCGTCTGAAATCGCGATTTCGATCATTGCCGAGATGACGCAAGTGCTCCGCAAAGGCCTCGCATGATTTTTGCCGAGCGCCCAACAACAGACACGCAGGGCAGTATTTTGGCCCATTCTATAGAGCTGCCAAAGGGACGACTACGCAAGGGAGCGGTGGTGGCTGTGGAACACATCGACGCGTTGCTGAATGCGGGCATCGAACGGGTGACGGTCGCCACTTTGGAAGTGGGCGATGTCGAAGAAAACGACGCCGCGCGACGACTTGGGGAGGCTCTTTTGGACGGGGCAAACGGGCTTCGCGCAACCGCCGCCGCGACAGGACGGGTGAACATTATGGCGGATCATGCGGGCGTGGCACTTTTGGATGTGGAGCAGCTCACGCAGATGAACGCCCTGAACCCGATGATCACTTTCGCGAGCGTGCCTGATCACCATCAAATGCATCAAGGCGGAATGTTGGGGACGGTGAAAATCATCTCTTATGCCGTGCCGGATATTGATTTGGAAGCGGCCTGCGCGCTGGCGAGCGGAGCGGTCAAGCTCGCCGCACCCACTTCGATGAGCGTGTCGCTGATCATCACACAAATCCGCGAAAATGCGGATGAGACGAAAGCAATCGCAGCCACCGAGGCCCGTTTGAACGCACTAGATGCGCTTTTGGTCGAAACGGTGACGTGCCCACATGGAATCGCACCGCTCACGAGAACGATCCAGAAGGCGCAGGGCGATCTCATTCTTATTTTGACTGGCTCTGCAACGTCGGACCCTGCTGATGTGGCGCCTGCCGCGCTTGTCAACGCGGGGGGGCATCTGATCCGCTTTGGAATGCCGGTTGATCCCGGAAACCTTTTGTTTATCGGTGATTTAGACGGGCGCAGTGTGATTGGCCTGCCGGGATGTGCGCGTTCGCCCGCATTGAACGGCGCTGATAAAGTATTGAGCCGTGTGCTTTGTGGCGTGCCTGTCAGCAGCGCAGATATTGCAGGTATGGGTGTCGGTGGGTTGTTGAAAGAAATACCGACGCGGCCACGCCCAAGGCGGGCCAAATAGGATTCGCATAAGTTGGGTGTTTTGATGTGCTGCGCGGGACCCCACATCGACGAGAGTTTAGGCATCCCACAAAACCGATCTTTGAAAACAAAAAGTCCGGCACATTGGCCGGACTTTCAGGGTTTTAAAAAAGGCTCGGATTATTTCGGTAATGGGCCGATCAACATTACCATCTGACGGCCTTCCATCTTTGGGAAGTTCTCGACACGGCCATGTTCTTTGGTGTCGGCAGCAACGCGCTCTAACAACTCGCGACCAAGGTTAAGGTGCGCCATCTCACGACCGCGGAAACGCAAAGTGACTTTCACTTTATCTCCGTTTTCCAAGAACTTATAGACGTTGCGCATCTTCACTTCATAGTCATTCGTATCCGTGTTTGGACGGAACTTGACCTCTTTGATCTCGATGATCTTCTGCTTCTTACGCGCTTCGGCTTCACGCTTTTGCGTCTCGTATTTGAACTTACCAAAGTCCATAATTTTGCAGACGGGCGGATTGGCGTTGGGGGAAATTTCCACCAGATCAAGACCAACTTCTTCGGCCATGATCAGGGCTTTTGCAGGGTGGATTACCCCAACGTTTTCACCTTCTGCGCCAATCAGGCGGATCTCAGGAGAGCGGATTTTATCGTTAACACGAGGTCCGGTGTCGCGCTGTGGTGGCGCATTGTGTGGTCTGCGGGCTATGGTATTTATCCTTAGATGGCTTTAAATTCAAAGCCGTAGGATAAAGGTTGCGTGCGCAGTCTTCAAGCGCCAAATCGCTGATCTTGGGTCGTTTGGGCATGTTTTCCCCTTGTGTTTAAACGCGCAAGCGCTCATTTCGCGATCGCAGCATTCAGGAACGTGTGCTGAATGCGAAAAGTTTATCTCAAGGGAAAGTTTCATGAAGAATTTGATTTGGGTTGTCCTGGCAGCTGTCGTGTTGGGCGGCGGTTACATGGTTTACGCCAACAACGCAGCTGAGAAAGCCGCGATGGCGCAAGCTGAAGCAGACAAAGCCGCAGAAGTTGCCGCCGCTGCTGCTAAGGTAGAAGAAGAGGCGGCCGCCGCTGCTGCGAAGCTGGAAGAGGAAGCCGCTGTCGCTGCAAAAGCAGAAGCCGATGCCGTGGCAGCCGCCGCCGAAGAAGCTGCCGCCGCTGAAGCTGCG
>OCVR010000038.1_pt1 | contig 100279 bp, 99 predicted proteins | sample 1539091 | NCBI WGS metagenome assembly OCVR01 (sample SAMEA3355530, study PRJEB22509) | marine metagenome | biome: marine; feature: coastal ocean; material: water | place: USA | collected 2010-08-07 | depth 16 m | reverse complement strand
TGGCGTACAACCCCCCAATCCCGAATGGGGCGCGATGTTGTTGGATGCACGGGTTCATCTTCGCTCAACCCCGTTGCAAATGATCTGGCCGGGATTGGCTATTGTCATCTGTGTTTTGGCGATCAATCTTGCTGGCGACGCTTTGCGCGATGCGTTGAGCAAACAGGACAGCCACGAATGAAAGCCTTAGATCGGCCAACCCTCGGGATTAGTCTATGTGTACTGTCAGGGGTGTTGATGGCTGGAATGTTCATCAGCGTCAAAGCCGTCAGCGACGACATTCCCCTCGGTCAAATCGTCTTTTTCCGCTCTTTCTTCGCGATCCTGCCATTGGTTATTTTCCTCTGGATGCGCGATGAATTTCCAAGTGGTCTCGCGACCAAACGCCCGAGCGCGCATTTTCTGCGCGCGAGTTTCGGTGCATCGGCCTTTTTGCCTCCTTCGCCGCTGTGGCGCGTTTGAACCTAGCAGAGGCAATCCTGATTGCGCAGCTTTCCCCAAGCTTAATGGCACTTGGCGCAGTGAAGTTTCTTTCCGAACGCCTTACCAAGTGGCGCATATGCGGGCTCGTGTTCGGATTTGCAGGGGTCGTCGTCCTCGCTTGGCCAGAACTAAGCCTTGACGCTACAGATCGCGCGCGGTTGTTAGGCTATGCAATAAGCATTTCGGGTGCTGCGCTGTCCGCACTCGCACTACTCGTGGTGCGTCGCTTGAATAAGACGGAAAGGCCAGGCGCGATTGCCTTCTACTTTGTTTTGGTATCGATGATCGGAGGTCTGATGACGATCACATTCGGATGGATATGGCCTGACATGACAACGCTTTTGTTCTTGGTAACAGCGGGTGACCTTAGGGCTCGTGGTGCGCTTGACCTCGATCTTCCGGAGTGTCTGGTCCGGCAGCTTGAGGATCAGATCAATTTCGGCACCTACCGATGATCGATAGAAACTTGCCTCCGTCCCTCTGGGGGCCGCAGCGATAAGGTTTCCGAAACAACACCCTTCCCATGATCCACCGACGACGGGATGGCCAAGCAATGCCTCGGTCGTCTCCGACCCCAAGAGCGCATGTGCGAGACCGGCATCCCGGATATAGACCTTAGGTGACTTCTCCAGTCTCTTTCCCGCGTTGGCATGCCATGGCGACAAACGCCGCACGAGCATCAGATCAACAAGCAGATCGAGATAACGGGCCACGCTCTGCCCAGATACCCCCAAGCCCGCCGCTATTTTCACGGTATTGAGCAGACCACCCTGCTCATGGGCCAGCATGGTCCAGAAGCCTTCCAGAGTTTGCATTCTAGCGTGGTGGGATGACAGCATCTGCATTACGGGACTTCGATCGGCAGGTTGCGGAGATCCAGATCCACGCTGCCGTCCTCAATGGCTTCACAGCACTGGGCATGCCGAAAACAGTAGCCGTAGCATAAATCCATCTGGGGTAAGGGGTACTCAACCTAAAGCCCTATTTGTGCAACAATGCCACGTGCATCACCGCAAATAACGGCGAACAAAAGCTGGATCTTATCGCGACGAAAGCCTCGCAGATCGATGTGGTGTTGGTGGATATCTACATACCCAAAGTATCTGAACTGGATGCGACGTCTGCCAATAGAAACCAACCGTCAGACCCACCCAAAAACCTGCCTGTTGTTGCGACAACTGCGGACGAGAGATGGCACAATCCAAAGTGCTGTCTCGACTTTGGTTTCAATTCGGTGCTCCCAAAGCCAGTCAGTCTAAGCCAGCTCGACAAAACGCTTAGGCAGTTTGCAGCCTGACTTGGATCTAACCAGTTTCATCAAGCATGTGCCGTGGACAAATCCGCAACTCTTGATCAGGTAATAAGATACCGTCTATAGATGAATCAAAGCAAAACTCGGGTCACGCAAAGCGGTCCAAAAAGACGAGAAGCGCAGATGAGCAGACTACTTGGCCAAAAAATTTCTTCTGATTTGTCCTACGAAATAGCAGATGTCTTCCGATTTCAATTTGTTTTGTCGCCCGAAGAACTGGATCTTGCCGAATTCAAATTCCTCAAAGTAGCATCAAGACACCTTTACTATTCACCACTGCTTCACACCTGTGAACTGCAGGATCGATCCGGTGCAATAATTGGCGTTTTAATTGGGCAGGCCTTCGGACCCGAAGGCGCACATTTGAAAGACGTCGCGACAGTCGATGTCGGGAAAAAACCGGCTGACGCGATCAAAGCGTTTCAGGCTTTCGTCGCCTCGCTTGCAGGCCGCTTTGTTGCGATCTTTAATGTGCCGAGCCGACGCACGAACACGCATGTGTATATCGATACAGCCTCTTCGTTTTCAACGGTTTACGATAAGAAAAGCGGCATCGTCGCCTCTAGCCTTTTGCTTTGTCTCAACCGCGATATTGATCCGAATAAACACTACCGCATTCCCAGTGCGCTATCGCAATTTGCGAACCTCGCACCCTACATTCCCGAACAGAATCCAGAGCTCTCTGATGCGGGATTTTTCTTTGGCCAGACCCCCGACAAATACGTCATGCGGATCATGCCGAACCATTATCTAGACCTCTCCAAAATGGAAACAGGCCGTTTCTGGCCCAATGACAGCATCGAACATGATCTTACCTATCAGCAAGCTGCCGAAAAATTAGTGCCACGGATTGGGCAAATCATGGGTGGGATCTAATCCAACCTTGAAGGATATTTTTCGATCTCTGGCGGACGTGATTCCAGAATTCTGCTGGCTTGTATGCCCCCGGTTGAGAGCACTAAAATGCAGATGCACTGTTATGCGACCAACTGGATGACCACGCTTGACGTAAAAGTCGCGCAAGTGATGGCGGATGCGGCGAAGAGCGACTTATTGGTGCAAATGCCGAATGGAAATCCCAAGGGCACCTATTTTCCAAGAAAACGCAGATCCTTGTTCACAGCACGACGGTTTTCGATCTCATCAGGCTTTACGGGCGTATGCGATGATTGGTGGCGGCGTGGATATGCAAAAAACCTTGCGCCTGATGTCGCATGGCTGCGCGGAAATTTCCTAGAAATTCTGACCGCGCGCTTCTGGCCAAAACGCAATTTCGATGTTGATAAACAGGTGCTTCACCTGCTTGGTCGAATAGGCGCAAGCAAAGACGACAAGACGCACCTAAAACAAAATCTGGATTTCGTGGAGGATTGGTTCGGCTCTTTCAAAAAGTCGATTGCTCGGAACATGCATGACTTTTCCTATCAGGAACTGGCACTTGGAGCCTCCCAGCCCTTCTTTCATGGCGTAAACCAGCAGTTCTATATTGGGCCTGCCTCGGATCGTACGATCTTTCAAACCGCCATGCGTGTATCGCCCAAAGACCGGATGAACTCTGCGCTATACGATGAAATGCTCAGAATTTCTGATGCTCGTTTGCTAGACCTACCGCTTGCAAAGGGGGCCGTATTTCGAGCGAAAAAAGCCAAGGCAAATCCCGAAGAGTTGCTTGAGCGCGAGCTTGCTGAGTATATTCAAAGGCACCCGATTTAGATCGTGGCAAACTCTATCGATTCAATCACGCATCATTGGATCGAGTCGGGCCAGAAGATCGAGAAGGGTCTCGTAATCCTCCTCACCCAATGTGCGCTTGAACTCGGCAACTATTTGTGCCGCTTGATCCGTGTAATCGTCGATCAGCTTTTGGCCAGCTTCGGTGATCGCAATGAACTGTCGACGTCTGTCCGCGACATCGCGCGTTTGCGTGATCAAGCCCTTTTTCCGCATCGTTGTCGCAATACGTGTCAGGCTGGGGAATAAGAGACTTGCGCGATTGGCCAGTGTAGATGCATCTAGCAAACCAAATTCTGACAGCACCCGTAAAACACGCCACTGCTGTTCGGTGATTCCAGTCTCGGACAACATATCGCGAATGGGGCTCATCACACCCTCTCGCGCTCGGATAAGTGCGATGGGGAGCGAGCGCGATGTTGAAGGAAGCGAATTTTTCAAAATAAGGCCCTTTTTTCGTCGCCAAGTATTTAGCAAGCAGGTTAGTATTGACAATAGTAGATACCTCTCCTTAACTTAACAACAATTAACATGTTAAGGAATATTATGCCTCACTTTCACATCGAATATTCTGCCAATCTTGAAGAGAGTGTTGATATGGCGGCGCTTTGTGAAGCTATTCGTGTAAGAGCAGCAAACATTGACGCCTTTCCAATGCCCGGCATACGTGTACGCGCAACTCGGGTGGATCACTATGCAATCGCAGACGGCAGTACCAAACATGGCTTTATTGATCTGTCCGTGCGTCTTCGCGAGGGGCGCGCACAGGATGTAAAAGAAGAAGCTATTTTAACTATCTTCGATGTGGTGAAGACTTTTATGGCACCTATAATGCAAACTCGATCTGTCGCTTTGTCTGCTGAAATGCGCGATATTGATGCAAGCGTATCACCAAAGTTTGGAAACATTCGCGATCATTTGGAGGACAGTGTATGAGCACGCTCAACGAGAACATCACCAAGCTAGACGGCTTTCTAGAGCGGTTTCGCGACGGCGGCATCATGAACAGAATTGCAGGGCAAGACGTCTTTGGTGCGGACGGCGTATTTCAAAACACCTCCCCCGTGGATAAATCCTATATTTGTGACGTCGCCCATGGCACGGCCGCAGACATTGATGCGGCGGCAAATGCTGCCTCTGATGCTTTTGCTGAGTGGCGCGACATGCCTGCTTTGCAGCGTAAGAAAATCTTGATCAAGATTGCTGAAGGCATCGAAGCGCGCGCTGAAGAGATAGCGCTCTGTGAATGCTGGGATACGGGTCAGACTTACAAATTTATGTCCAAGGCCGCGCTGCGCGGTGCGGAAAACTTCCGCTACTTCGCGGATCAGGTTGTGCAAGCCCGCGACGGGCAGCAGTTGCAATCGCCAACCTTGATGAACGTCACAACGCGCAAACCAATCGGCCCTGTTGGGGTGATTACACCTTGGAATACGCCGTTTATGCTTTCCACTTGGAAGATCGCACCAGCGCTCGCGGCAGGCTGCACTGTTGTTCACAAACCCGCCGAAGCCTCACCGCTGACTGCGCGTCTTTTGGTAGAGATCGCAGAAGCGGCCGGTCTGCCACCAGGTGTTCTAAACACCGTTAACGGATTTGGCGAAGGCGCGGGAAAAGCCCTGTGTGAGCATCCAAAAATCAAAGCTATTGCTTTCGTCGGCGAAAGCGCGACGGGATCACTTATCACCAAGCAAGGCGCGGATACGCTAAAGCGCAATCACCTAGAATTGGGTGGCAAAAATCCGGTCATCGTCTTTGACGATGCGGATCTGGATCGCGCTTTGGATGCGGTGATCTTTATGATCTATTCGATCAATGGTGAACGCTGCACATCCTCTTCGCGGCTCTTGGTGCAAGACACTATCCGAGAGGAGTTCGAGGCAAAGCTGATCGCAAGGGTAAACAACATCAAGGTTGGCCATCCGCTTGATCCAAAGACCGAGATTGGACCGCTCGTCACCGAAGAACACTTCAACAAAGTTACCAGCTATTTTGAAATCGCTAAGGAAGATGGTGCTACGATCGCAGCGGGTGGTGTGACAGTTGGGGATGAGGGCTACTTCATCCGTCCGACCCTGTTTACCAACGCCACCAACCAAATGCGGATTGCACAGGAAGAAATCTTTGGCCCTGTGCTGACCTCCATTCCGTTCAGGACGGAAGAAGAAGCTTTAGAAATGGCCAACGACATCGACTACGGCCTGACTGGTTATGTTTGGACGAACGATTTGACCCGCGCACTGCGTTTTACCGAAGCACTCGAGGCGGGCATGATCTGGGTGAACTCGGAGAACGTTCGACACCTGCCAACACCCTTTGGCGGCGTCAAAGCCAGCGGCATTGGGCGCGATGGCGGCGATTGGTCGTTCGAATTCTACATGGAGCAAAAACACATCGGCTTTGCGACAGGACAACACAAAATCACCAAATTAGGAGCACTCTAATGCCAGTTCCAGCCCCAAATCTGTACCCTGATTTCAACACGATCCGCCTGTCCCATGTGTGCTTAAACGTCAAAGACCTTACCGTCTCAAAAGAGTTCTACACGAACATTCTGGGTCTTCAGGTCACAGATGAATCCGACAGCCATGTCTACCTTCGCGCGATGGAAGAACGCGGTCATCACTGCATCATTTTGCAAAAATCAGACCAGCCCGGCACGGTTGAAGTCATGGGCTTTAAGACTTTCGATGAGGAGGATCTGAACAAGGCAGAGGTCTATTTTAAAGGTAAAGGCCGCCCAACCTCATGGGTTGATCGCCCGTATCAGGGCAAAACGCTACTGACGTCTGACAACATGGGTATTCCTCTTGAGTTCTATCACAAAATGGATCGCTTAGAGCCCATTCATCAGAAATTTGCGCTCTACCGTGGGGTGAAACCACTACGCATTGATCACTTCAATTGCTTCAGCAATGATGTCGATGCGTCGGTCGAATTTTATTCTGACTTCGGGTTCCGCGTAACTGAATACACTGAGGATGACGAAAGCAAGAAAATCTGGGCAGCATGGATGCACCGCAAAGGTGGCGTACACGATATGGCCTTTACCAATGGCACAGGACCACGGATGCACCATGTCGCATTCTGGGTGCCAACACCGCTCAACATCATTGATTTACTCGATCTGATGGCAACAACAGGCTACGTCGACAACATTGAGCGTGGACCGGGTCGTCACGGTATTTCAAACGCCTTCTTCCTTTATGTTCTGGACCCTGATGGCCATCGGATCGAGATTTATTGCTCTGACTACCAGACAGTCGATCCCGATTTGGAGCCAATCAAATGGGACCTGCAAGATCCCCAGCGCCAAACACTTTGGGGTGCCGCTGCGCCGCGCTCCTGGTTTGAGCATGGCACGAAATTTGTAGGTGTAGAGACCAAAGAGTCGCAAATCGCAGCCAGCCCGATAATCGCGCCTTAAGGTAGGGATTATTTGATGGATTGGGATGAATACGCCCACTGGGGCAAAAAGATTGCTGATTGGAGCGCAGAGTACCACAAAGGTATCCGCGACCTGCCTGTGCGCGCGCAAACCAGCTATGGCGAGATTGCCGCGCAACTTCCTAAGGCGCCGCCCGAAACGGGTGAGCAAATGGAAACAATCATGCAGGACTTCGAGGATATCGTTATGCCAGGGATCACCCATTGGCAGCATCCTCGTTTTTTTGCGTATTTTAATTCGAATGCGGCTGCACCCTCAATGCTCGCGGAGCTTTTGGTCACGACAATTGCTGCACAATGTATGCTTTGGCAAACTTCGCCCGCAGCGTCTGAAGTCGAAGGCGTGATGATTGATTGGTTGCGCCAAGCCATGGGTTTGGAGGACGGTTACACAGGCGTGATCCAAGACAGCGCGTCGTCCGCGACCCTATCTGCAGTGCTCACGATGCGTGAGCGCGCGCTTGAGTATACGGGCAATCAAGACGGGTTGAACAGTAAGGGCAACCTCCGAATCTATTGTTCCGAGCAAGTGCATTCCTCAATTGATCGTGCCTGCTGGGTCGCGGGAATTGGTCAGGCGAACTTGGTTAAGATTGCAGGTACAGGCGCGCGATATAGCATGGACGTTGATGCGCTTCAGGCAGAAATTGATGCGGACCGTGCAGCTGGGCATACGCCTGCTGGCATCATCGCGATTACGGGTGGCACTGGCATTGGTGCTTGTGACGATCTTGGGGCTGTTTTGCGCGTTGCACAGGCAGAAGATTTGTACACCCACCTTGATGCAGCATGGGCTGGAGCGGCGATGATTGTACCGGAACTTCAGCAAGATTTCTGGGCAGAGGTTAACGGCTATGACAGCATCGTTTTCAACCCACATAAATGGCTTGGCGCAAATTTCGATTGCTCTGTGCAGTTCCTACGCGATGCAGAGCCGCAGCTGAACACGCTGAAAATTGAGCCAGAGTATTTGAAAACTACGGGCGAGACTGTAGTTAATTATTCCGAATGGACGATCCCGTTGGGGCGTCGTTTTCGCGCGCTCAAGCTTTGGTTTTTGCTGCGCTCATACGGACTAGAAGAATTGAGAACACGCATTCGCAATCATGTGCTTTGGGCGGAGGAAATCTGTGAAGACATTCGCAAGTTTGATGGATTCGAAATTGTCACTGAGCCTATTTTCAGCCTGTTCTCATTTCGCTGTCCGGGCGATGATGACATGCAACAACGCCTTGTCGATGCGCTTAATGATGATGGGCGGATCTATATCACGCAGGGTATGTTTGAAGGTCAAAGGATGATCCGGTTTCAGGTTGGGCAATTCAGCACAACGCAAGACGACGTAATGATGGCACGCGATGTTATAAAAGAAGTTTGGGAAGGTATGTCATGAATTTTGCTAGCTTTTCTGCCGATGGGCAGAGCTTTTATGGAGCAGTTTCTGAGGGTGGCATGGTCGCGCTCAACTCTGTTTGTCCGCAGTGGCCGACATTGCTGGATGTGATCGAAGCGGGGGCGCTGAATGAGCTGGAGGAGGTCGCAACTGGGCGACCCGTGACCCATGAGGACTTTGAATTTGAGATGGTTTTGCCCAATGCCAAACGCATTCTGTGCGTTGGCGTAAACTTCCCTGATCGCAATGCGGAGTACAAAGACGGCACCACAGCGGCGCCGAAATATATGTCGCTGTTTCCCCGATTTGCGAGTGGGTTCACGGGGCACAATCAGCCGCTTATCCGCCCCCCTGAGAACGACACACTAGACTATGAGGGCGAAGTCGCGATTGTCATTGGCAAAGCGGGTCGGCGCATCACCCAAGATGATGCGTACGACCACATTGCAGCGATTACGATTTGTAATGAGGGCACCATTCGCGACTGGGTGCGTCATGCAAAGTTCAATGTGACGCAAGGCAAGAACTGGGATCGCTCTGCCGCGATGGGGCCATGGCTGGTGCCATTTAAGGACGCCAAGCAGCTTGATGAGGCGCGGATCTTAACACGTGTTAACGGGGAGGTGCGTCAGGACGATGTGCTCTCTCGTATGATGCATCCCATCCGTCGCGAGATCGAATATATCTCGACATTCATGACGCTTCAGGCGGGGGATATCATCGTGACAGGGACACCCACGGGCGCAGGTGCACGCTTTGATCCACCGCGCTATTTACAACCTGGTGATGTGATTGAGGTTGAAGTGAATGGCATCGGAGCCTTGGTTAATACAGTGGCTGATGAAGTGCTATGAACGAAGGTGAACACGCACAAGCAGCGGCAGATTTGCTTGCCGCAGAAAAGTCAGGCGAACAGATAGGATTGCTGACGAAAAAGCACCCAGAGATGGGGATGGACGACGCTTATGCTGTGCAGAACGCGATTTACCGCGCCAAGCTGGCTGAGGGGCGCAAGGTGGTTGGCTGGAAGATCGGGCTGACCTCGAAAGCGATGCAATATGCGCTCAACATCGACATCCCTGACAGCGGGATCTTGTTCGATGACATGGTGTTTGAACATGGCACAACTGTGCCGAAAGGACGCTTTATCCAGCCACGGATCGAAGCGGAAATTGCCTTTGTAATGAAATCAGAAATTGGTGGAGCAGACGTTACGCGCGCCGATGTTTTAGCGGCGACGGACTACGTTGCGCCCTCGATCGAGATCCTCGACACACGTATTTTGCGCGTCGATCCAGCAAGCGGCGACACGCGCAAAGTCTATGACACGATCAGCGACAATGCCGCGAATGCGGGCATCGTTTTAGGCGACAAGCAACATGCTCCCGATGCATTTGATTTACGTTGGGTTGGGGCGATTACGTCTAGGAATGGCGAGGTTGAAGAGACAGGTCTAGGCGCTGGCGTGCTGAACGATCCTGTTGAAAGCGTCGTCTGGCTTGCGCAGCGCATGGCACAATATGGGCAGCGCATTGAGCCCGGTCAAATCATCCTGTCGGGCAGTTTCATTCGCCCCGTCGAATGCCCCAGTGGCAGCAAGATTAACGCTGACTTTGGCCCCTTTGGCCAAGTCGATATTTCATTCGCGTAAAGGAAAGTCACCATGCCAGCACCGCATAACCCGTTCAAAGCTGCGATCAACCAGGGCGAATTGCAGGTCGGCTGTTGGCTTGGCCTTGCCGATGCTTATGTCGCTGAAATTAGCGCTAGTGCGGGATTTGACTGGGTCTGTGTCGATGGGGAACATTCGCCGAATGATCTACGTTCGATCATGGCGCAATTACAGGTGCTGAAAAGCAGCGAGGCGCATGCGATGGTGCGTCCGCCAGTTGGGGATACGGCGTTGATTAAGCAGTACCTCGATGCAGGGGCACAGAGCTTGCTTATCCCCATGGTTGAAAGCGGAGCACAGGCGCAGGCAATGGTGGACGCTGTGACCTATCCGCCGCATGGCGTGCGCGGGGTTGGATCTGCTCTGGCGCGTGCCTCAGACTTCTCGGGCATCGCAGATTATCTGACGACGGCACGGGACGAAATTTGTTTGATCGTTCAAGTGGAGAACCGGCTCGGGATGGAAGCTTTGGACGACATTCTAGCGGTAGATGGAATTGATGGTGTCTTCATCGGGCCTGCGGATTTAGCAGCTGACATGGGCTACATCGGTCAAGCGGGCGCGCCAGAGGTGAAGGCAGCTGTTCTGCACGCGATGGAGCGGATTGTTGGCGCGGGCAAAGCAGCAGGCATTCTGACGCTGGATGCTGAGCTGCAAAAAGACTGCCGCGCGCTCGGGGCGAGCTTTATCGCGACAGAAATTGATGTCACTTTGTTCGCAAGAAACATGCGCGCAGCCGCCAAGGACGCGAAAAGCAGACTTAACGCTTCGTGAACTCATCGTAGGCTTCGAGCGCTTTTGCACCGTAAGCAATTGACGGACCACCACCCATATAACCGATCATTTCAAGCGCTTCGCACAACTCTTCACGAGTCGTCTTGAGGCGCACCAAAGATTTGACGTGAAAGCCAATACAACTGTCGCAGCGGGTTGAAATCCCAATGCCCAACGCGATGAACTCTTTTGTTTTCTCGTCAAGCGCACCATTCTTCTTTGCGGCTTTCGACATTGCATTGAAGCCCGCAAACATCTCCGGCGTTTCTTTTTGTAACGCGCCAATGCGGCCCATGGTGTCGTTTAGAAATGTGGTCCAACTCATAGGGGTATCCTTCTTGGCGTTTGAATTCTTGCGTATTTCTCAGTTTTCCATAAAAAACTGACGGTATCCATTATTGGGATCGATCGTTTGGCTGTCGAAAGATCTCACTCTCAACTCATCAAATTGAGCACGCCCATACATCACCAGAGTATCATTCTCTCCAAGTACAGCAACGATGTGAGCGCAAATAGGTGCGCCATGTTGACTTGCGACACAGGTGCAAGACATGGAAAATTCTTTGCCCTAACCACGCGCTGAAACGGTAAAGCTTGGATGGCTATCACCTTCATTGCGAACTTTGCAAACAGGCGTCATTTCTTCTCCCAGCTTGCTACAAACGATTCACCTGCTCTCATCCGACCCCATCTTCCGCTCTAACCAGCGCACAAAGAAGCTGATGATCAACACCAGTACCAAGTATTCCAAAATCAGCAGCGTATAGATCTCCAAAGGACGGTATTCAGTTACCACCAACTCATTAGCGCGGCGGGTCAACTCCTGCATACCAATTACCGATGCAAAGGCCGACATTTTCACGATATAGATGAACTGGTTCGCCAACGGTGGCAAAATGCGGCGGATTGCTTGAGGCAGGATCACGTAGCGCATGGTTTGCGTGTAATTCAGGCCTACCGTCTTCGCCGCCTCTGTCTGTCCTTTCGCAATGGATTGGATGCCGGAGCGATAGATTTCAGCCGTAAACGCTGAATCAGAGATCGCCAAAGTGATGATCGCACCCCAAAAAGCGTCGATACTGATGTTGATGCCCATGGATTTCAGCACAACGGGGAGGCCATAGAACACCCAGAAGAGCATTGGCAATAAAGGGATCGCACGCACGAATTCGATGTAGATGCGAGAGGGGAGCCTTATCCAGCGATTAGACGACATGCCCGGCAAAGCGACCAACATGCCAATGATCATCGACATTGCAGCGGCGATCACCGAAAGCAGGATCGTCGCACCAAAGCCATTGAGCAAAAAGCGGATGTTATTATAGCCTGCGGGCGTGCGGGGGTCGATCACGTACCAACCCCATGTACCCGGGGCTGCGTTACAGCCAACAAGGAAGATCAGACAGCCAAACAAAAATGCGGTTTTAAATTTCATCGTTCCGCTCTCAATGCTGCAAGATTTGGCTAAGGAACTGTTTACAGCGCTCGGTCTTGGGCGCTTCAAAGAACTCTATGGGCGTGCCAGTCTCAATCACCTCACCGTGATCCATAAAGATCATCCGATCCGCCGCGCGCCGTGCAAAGCCCATCTCATGGGTGACAACGATCATGGTCATCCCTTCTTCCGCGAGATCCACAATCACTTCCAAGACTTCTGAAATCATCTCTGGATCAAGGGCCGATGTGGGTTCGTCAAAAAGCATGATTTTCGGCTCCATACAGAGCGAGCGTGCAATGGCAACGCGCTGTTGTTGACCACCCGAAAGCTCGCTTGGTTTCTTGTGCGCTTGGTCAGGAATGCGCACACGCTCGAGATATTCCATCGCACGTGCGTCGGCATCTGCCTTGCTCATTCCACGTGCTTTCATTGGGCCAAGCGTGAGATTCTGTAGAATGCTCAAATGCGGAAACAGATTGAATTGCTGAAATACCATACCGACTTCGGAACGGATTGCATTGATGGAATCGTTGTCGATCATCTCGATCCCGTCCACAACAATTCGACCGCTATCGTGCTCTTCCAAAGAATTCACACATCGGATCAACGTTGATTTGCCTGATCCAGATGGACCGCAGACTACAATACGTTCGCCATGCGCGACGTTCAAATCGATACCCTTAAGCGCTTGGTAGTCCCCATACCACTTGTTGAGACCGCTAATCTCTATCGCATCACCGGGCTTGGTCATTCCTGCGCTCCTTGAAGTTCGCAACATACGGCCTACAACTAAAGCTCCGAAACTTGAACGCAACACTTCTTGTCGCGCGTAACCGTTAAACACTTAAAATCTACATATCAGGAAAAGAACATGCAATTTTTCAAAAAACTGGGCGTCGTAGCCGCCTGCATGACTGCTTTGATGGGTGCGCCTGTTAGTGCGCAATCCGCCTTGAATGAAATCCTCAGTGGCGGGGTGCTAAAAGTTGGCACAACCGGCGACTGGAACCCTATGTCTGTGCGCGACCCCGCGACCAACTCATATGTAGGTTTTGACATCGATGTGATGACGCAGCTTGGCGCCGATCTGGGTGTTGAGGTTGAGTTCGTTCCAACTGATTGGAAAACACTCGTGAACGGCGTTGTCGCTGGCAACTACCACATGACAGGCTCCGCCTCGATAAGCCCTGCGCGCCTGAAGGCGGCTGGCTATTCCAACAGCTATATCTCTGTTGAAATGTTGCCGTTCACAACGGAAGACAAAGCCGATCGTTTCACCACATGGGACAGCATCAACAACGCTGATGTCACTGTCTCCACAACGCTTGGTACGACTTTCGAGAAGCTCGTACGTGACTGGTTTCCAAATGCGAAAATCGTGGTTGTAGAAGCGCCTGCGCGTGGCTTCCAAGAAGTGCTCTCCGGTCGTGCGGATGTGTTTATCACGTCCAACATCGAAGGTTCCACATTGCTCACAAAGTTCCCAAACTTGCGTCAAATTGGCGTCGAAGCACCACGCGCTCCGACTCCCATCGCGATGCTGTTGCCACAGACCGATCAGGTCTGGATCAACTACGTGAACTCATGGGTCGAGTTGAAAAAGACACAAGGCTTCTTCGAAACAACTGCTGCCAAGTGGGGCCTATAATCTAGGCGCCGTTTAGGCCCTAAGCGAATACCTTTGAAACCGCGGTGCTTTGCCAAGTACCGCGGTTTTTCTGTGTCTAAGCAATCGCGCTGATACGATATCCGATACGCGGGAATTGCACATGGACGCGGCCCAGATCAGCCTCGTCATGTGCGACCACCAGACGTGTTGTATTGGCCGCGACGAGCGTGCCCTCAACAAGTTGACGCCCTCATCCACATCAGGAGAAAGAACAACGCGCATGCCAGCCGTTAACCCCTGTGGGTCATGTGGATCGCTGTGTGTGACAGAGATTGGCTGCGCGCCGACAGCGTCTTTAATCGCATCTTCAGCGCTCAGGTCAAACATCTCTCCATGACCGGCATTGGCGATCCGTGTCTCCCATGCTTCAAGCTTAGGGAACCCCAACAAGAGCACAGGCCCCTGCACCCAGCACCCGCGCGAGAACCACACAAGATGATAGAATTGCGCATCAATCGCTGTTGCTTGATCGCCCGTCGCCAGGTTGTTGCTCAATCCTAAACGGACTTTTTCAGCGACGGGCGATTGTGGGTAACGTGCAAAATGATCCGTGACTTATGCGCTAACCCTATGAACGCAACCGGCGGAACCAGCCCCTTTTGGGTGCATCCTCAGCACTGTCTTCCTCGCCCTCTTCTGGCGCGCCAACTGCATCCTGAAACGCCGTAAAGAACTGATCCGCCATTTTCTTGGCGAAACCATCAACAATGCGACTGCCTAACTGGGCGAGTTTGCCACCTACTTTCGCTTCAACCTCATAGTGCAGGATCGTTTGCTCACCATCCGCTTCAAGGCGCACGTTCGCACCGCCTTTTGCGAACCCAGCAGCACCGCCTTTGCCCGCACCCGTCAGAGTCAACCCTTCGTTCTCAACTATATCGCTCAGTTCGACTTCGCCTTTGAACGTCGCTTTCACAGGGCCAACCTTTTGCACGACCGTTGCTGTGAATCCTTCGCCGGCAGAGCCGCTCATCTCCGTGCAACCAGGTACGCAACCGGCCAGCACATCGCGATCCAACATGGCAGCAAAGACAGTCGCTGGACCTGCATTGATCACTTTTGAATCGCTCATTTTCATTGGATGCGCCTCTTTCCATGGGTTACCTTGAATGAACACCAGACAACGACGTTGCGACAATATATGCAAGAGAGTTAACACTTGCACGGGCATGCAATGCGTGGTGGCTTTGCGCAAAGTAATGTTTGCGGGAGGTGTAATGCAAAGATTTGATATTGCGGTTGTCGGCGCTGGAATTTCGGGCGCGTCTGTCGCGGCGCGTCTTGCGCGAGCGGGCAAACATGTGGCGCTGCTCGATATGGAAAGTCAGGCAGGCTATCATACGACAGGCCGCTCCGCCGCAATCTTTGCGCCAAGCTATGGACCTGCAGTGATCCGCGCCCTTGCTCGCGCGTCCCAGTCATTCTTTGAAACCCCGCCTGAAGGATTTAGCGAGACACCGCTCTTGTCCCCGCGTTTAATCATGATGCTCGCGCGCGCCGATCAACAGGCCGCCTTGGACGGATTAAGCGCGCAACTCGGAGACGATCCAACAATAAGTGTTGTGGATGAACCAGCATTGCGCGCCATAAACCCATTGGTGCGCGCTGGTTATGCAAACGGCGCGCTCCTCGATCGGGCAGGTCAGGATATCGACGTCAACGCATTGCATCGCGGTTTTTTGCGTCAACTTACAGCCGCTAGCGGCACGATACTGCTGAATGCCGAAGTTCATACAATGACGCGCCAGCAATCTATTTGGACGCTCAACACGAAAGCAGGCGAGGTCGAAGCCGAAATTGTCGTCAATGCTGCTGGGGCTTGGGCAGATAAATTGGGTCAAATGGCGCAGGCGGAACACATCAGGTTGCTACCAAAGCGACGTACCGCGATGATGATTACCGCGCCACGCGAGCTTACGCCTGATTTTCCCATGACTATCGATATCGAAGAACAGTTCTACTTGAAGCCTGAAACAGGGCGCTTGTTGATCTCACCTGCGGACGAAACGCTCTCTTATCCCTGCGATGCACAGCCCGAAGAATTGGACATCGCCATCTGCGTGGATCGCATTGAGAAAGCCTTTGATCTCAGCGTGCGCAGGATTGAAAGCAAATGGGCAGGGCTCCGCAGTTTTGTCGCTGACGGCACTCCTGTCGCAGGGTTTTCGCAACGCGTTGATGGGTTCTATTGGCTCGCAGGTCAGGGTGGTTACGGCATTCAAACGGCACCAGCGTTAAGCGCATATGCAGCTTGTGAAATACTTGGGGAAGCGCCCGCGGCAGAGCTGGCCCTAGCAGGCGTCGATCCAAAGGACCTTATGGTTACACGTTTGTCTTAATTACTTGCTTGCACCACATCGACAGTACCCGCGTTGCGATACCATTTCACGATCTTCGCGCGATCCTCTTCGGGCAGCTCTGTAATATTCGCGGGCGGCATTGCGTGGGACACCCCCGCTTGCAAATAGATCTCACGCGCAGCACGCGCGATATCATAGCGCGTCTCTAAAAAAACGCCCTTCGGGGCCCAACGGATACCGTCCCAGCTTGGCTCTCGACCATGACACATGGAACAACGCCCCAACACAATATTCTCCACCTCTTCATAACCAGCAGAGGCCACCAACATCTCTTGATGCGCCGACAATGGCTGGGCCTCAGACACATCGTAATCCTGATCCCATGTGTTGGCCGTACTGAGCCACGCGATGATGATCATCAAAACCACAGTCACAGCCCAGGTCCAGTGCGGACCCTTCCCCGTGGAATGCAGCGTGTTGAAATAATGGCGGATCGTAACTCCCGTGAGGAAAATCAGCGACGCGATAATCCAAGAATACTGCGTCCCGAATGCCAAAGGATAATGGTTCGAGAGCATCAGGAAAATCACTGGCAAAGTCAGATAGTTGTTATGTGTGCTGCGCAATTTTGCGATCTTGCCGTACTTTGCATCCGGCGTGCGCCCTGCCTTGAGGTCCGCGACAACAATGCGCTGGTTCGGCATGATGATGAAGAAAACATTCGCCGTCATGATCGTTGCGGTGAACGCACCCAAATGCAAAAGCGCGGCGCGGCCAGTGAAGACCCCGTTGTATCCCCATGCCATCACTACGAGGATCACAAATAGCAAAACCATCAAAAGCGTCGGCGATTCACCAAGCTTTGATTTGCACAGGAAATCATACGCAATCCAACCGATCGTCAAAGAGCCCGCAGAAATCACGATCGCCATGAACACCGACAAATCGGCTTTCGCGGGGTCAATCAGGAATAGCTCCGCACCAGCCCAATAGACAATCATCAACAAAGCTGCGCCAGAGACCCAAGTGATATAGCTCTGCCATTTGTGCCAGATCAGATGCTCCGGCATATTTTCAGGAGCAACAAGGTACTTTTGAATATGGTAAAACCCGCCCCCATGCACTTGCCATTCTTCGCCAAACACACCCTCGGGCGCATGCGGCGCTTTACGCAAACCGAGATCCAAAGCGATGAAAAAGAACGACGCACCAATCCACGCCATGGCCGTGATCACATGCAGCCAACGCACTACAAACGCTATCCAATCCCAGAGTATTGCGAAATCATACATTGATGCTGTCTCCCTATCTTTAGTGCCAGACTATCCACCCAGATATTTTTCCGCTATAATTGACATTCTACAAAGAGTGTCAAAAATAGCCAAACAATGTCTTACTTCGATAACCTTCGCACCTTCGTGCGCATTTACGAGCTTGGTAGCATGTCCGCCGCCGCGCGTGATCAACGCATTTCGCCTGCTGTCACCTCTGCACGCATCTCGCAACTGGAATCGCATCTAGGCGTGCGTTTGTTTCAGCGTACCACGCGCTCTTTAACACCTACGGAGCAAGGTCGCATCTTTTATGATGGCGCATGTGCTGTTCTGGAGGCGGTTGAGGCTGCCGAAGCGGGTGTCGGCGACGCCACCGAGAATCCGCGCGGCACTTTGCATATTGCGGCACCCTTGGGAGTTGGTCGTCGCCTCATCGCGCCGCATGTCCCCGAATTTACGCGCGAGTTCCCCTTGGTAGACGTGCGCCTACGCATGACAGATCGCAAGATTGACCTTACTGCCGAAGGCCTCGACATCGCTTTCTTCCTAGGGCGTCCTGAGGATTCCAATCTGCGTATTCGCAAAATCGCCGATTGCGACCGCGTCCTTTGCGCCGCGCCCTCCTACATTGCCAAACATGGTCATCCCAAGACGGGTGCCGAGATTGATCGCGGAAAGCACAATTGTCTCAACCTCCGCTTTCCCGGTGCACGTGAGTTCCAATGGGAGCTTTCCACCCCCGATGGGCCCCGCAAGTTCGATGTCCAAGGACGGTTCGAGTGTGACGACAGCGATGTTCTCACCGATTGGGCCTTGCAAGGCGCTGGCATCGCTTTGCGCCCCGTCTTCGAGATCGCAGATTATTTGACCTCTGGCGCATTGGTCACTGTCTCCGAAGACACCCCACCCTTGCCTGTGCAAATGGCGTGTTTATATACCCACCGCCGCCACCAGGACCCCAAAGCGCGTTTGTTTATGGAGTTTATGATTGAGCGGATGGAGGGGGCTGTGAAGGCGTGAGAAGTCTGCGATTTATAGGCGAGTTCAATTCTCAGTAGATCGGCAAAGTTCTGATATCGAGCTTTATGTTGTTTAGCTTGAGTGAGAACATATGGGTGGCACAATCTAACTCATGGCTAAGAATCTTGCAGATTAAAAGGTCGGGTTCTAGACATAAAAGCATGACTATTTTTTGGGGTATAAATGGATAATCTGATTGCACAACGCGTTGCGGCGGCTCAAGCAAACGAAAACCCATTTGTCGTGACCAAGATGAAATCTGGATGGCTGGTTATTGGCGACGTACAGCCTTTGATGGGATATTGTGTGTTTCTTGCTGATGCTATTGTAACTTCGATAAATCACCTTTCAACGTCGGATCGAACGCAATATTCTCTCGATATTCTACGTGCTGGAGACGCGCTTCTTGAGGTGACTGAAGCATACCGCATCAACTATGAAACTTTAGGAAACTCAGAGCCAGCACTTCACACACACATTATTCCTCGCTACGCGAGTGAAGCCGATGAAAAGCGAAAGTATCCAGCCATGATGATGTATTCATGGAAATATGCGCCTAAATTTGACCCGACGGTGCATGGAGAAATCGTTTCCAAGCTCCGAAGCTTCCTCAATGCCTAAGTAGGCATTCAATCAATCAATTAAAACGTATAGGCGCTGTCATCTTACTCAAAATCGCTTACCCATCAAAAAACCCCAATCAACTCCCCCGATACGTCGAATACCCAAACGGAGAGAGCAACAGAGGCACGTGGTAATGCGCGGCCTCTGACATACCGAACCGCAAAGGCACAACATCCAAGAAACGAGGGCTTTCAGGCGGAACACCACACGCATCAAGGTACGCGCCGCAGTGGAACACCAACTCGTATTCACCCAGCTCGAACTCTTCAGCAGGCAAAATCTGTGCGTCGGTGCGACCGTCGTCATTCGTCACAACACTCTTCAACTTAGCGCGCGTCTCGCCCTCGATGCGGTAAAGATCAATCGCAAGCCCAGCCGCAGGGCAACCGCGTGCCGTATCCAAAACATGTGTCGTCAAATATCCGGCCATCGCGCTCACTCCTGATTTGCTTGATTATGTCGCATCTTTCTCTATCACGACGAAAGTTTGATCAATCCGATAGTGCATTCGGCTTTTTTTGAAAAAACTTTTTCATCTTCTGGTTTATCAGAGGGAAACTAGGAGAAGATTGCAATGACTCGTTACCCTCGTGATATGCATGGTTATGGTGCAACGCCACCGGCCGCGAATTGGCCCAATGGTGCAAAAATCGCAGTACAAATTGTGATGAACTACGAAGAGGGCGGCGAGAACAACATCCTGCACGGTGATGCCGCGTCAGAAGCGTTCTTGTCCGAGATTGTTGGCGCCGCAGCCTGGCCCGGTCAGCGTCATTGGAATATGGAATCGATCTACGAGTACGGCGCGCGCGCAGGGTTTTGGCGCCTCCACCGCTTGCTAGAAAACACGCCAATCACTGTTTATGGTGTTGCGACAGCGCTAGCCCGTGCACCTGCGCAGGTCCGTGCGATGAAAGAGGCTGGCTGGGAAATTGCCAGCCATGGTCTTAAGTGGATTGAATACAAAGACGCAAGCGCCGACGACGAAAAGGCCGACATGGACGAGGCCATTCGCCTTCACACAGAAGTCGTCGGCGAGGCCCCGCGCGGCTGGTACACAGGGCGCTGTTCTTGCAATACAATTCAGCTTGCTGCTGAAAATGGCTCTTTCAAATACGTCGCTGACTCCATCGCGGATGATGTGCCTTATTGGATGGAATTCGGCGAACACGATCAACTCGTTGTGCCCTACACGATGGACGCTAACGATATGCGCTTCGCCACACCGCAAGGCTTCAACACAGGCGCGCATTTCTTTGAATATCTAAAAGCTAGTTTCGATGTGCTCTACGCGGAAGGTGGTCGCATGATGTCGATTGGCTTGCACTGCCGCCTTATGGGACGCCCCGGTCGCGCGCAGGCGCTTCAGCAGTTTCTTGAATATGCCAACAGCCACGAGGATGTGTGGTTCGCCACCCGCGAGCAAATTGCGGATCATTGGGCGGCACAAAACCCCCATGTCCGTTATGCGCGTCCTTCCGAGATGAGCCGCGAAACTTTCGTCACCAAATTTGGCTCCATCTTCGAGCATTCCCCTTGGATCGCCCAAGGCGCGTTTGAGCTAGAATTAGGCCGCACCCACGACACAGCCATCGGCCTGCACAACGCGCTTTGCCGTATATTCCGAAGCGCTACCGAGGAACAACGCCTAGGCGTGCTGACCGCACACCCTGATCTTGCTGGTAAACTCGCGCAGGCCAAATCGCTTACGGCAGAGAGCACGTCAGAGCAAGCTGCTGCAGGACTTGATTTCCTCACCGAGGATGAAAAAGCGACCTTCACCAAACTCAATACCGAGTACGTTACGAAACACGGCTTTCCCTTCATCATCGCTGTGCGCGATCATGACAAGGCGAGCATCCTTGACGCCTTCAACCGACGCACCAAAAACGATCGCGACACGGAATTCAAAGAGGCCTGCAAGCAGGTCGAACGCATCGCCGACTTTCGCCTGATGGATATCCTGCCGTGAGCATGCAGATGCAAATCCAGCCAATCACCAAAGAGGCTTTCGCGCCATTTGGCGATCTGATCGATTGCACAGGTGATCCCGACATGATCATCAATCTAGGCAAATGTGGCCGCTACCATGACCGCGCGCAGATAGACTTTGGCACAGGGCGCGCTGGCCTTAGTTTCTTCAAGGCAAAAATCCGCACGCTGCCTTATGAATTCAATTTGGTCGAGCGTCATCCGCTCGGCAGCCAAGCCTTCATTCCGATGAGCGAACATGGTTTCCTCGTTATCGTCGCACCTGATGAGAACGGCACACCCGGCGCGCCCATCGCATTCGAGACACAACCCGGCCAAGGCATCAACTTTCACAAAGGCACATGGCACGGCGTGCTTACACCGCTCGCAGGCACAGGACAGTTCGCCGTTGTTGATCGCATAGGTGATGGAAACAATTTGACAGAATTTTTGCTCAAGACCCCACATATTGTGGTAAGGGGCTAAATACGGACTGACGCAGAAGCGGTCCACACTCACAGCTATGAAGGGGAGAATACCAATGGCTGATACTTCACTGGGCGCATACAGCGACCCGAATACCACTCCACCAATGGGCCAAGCCGTTCCGCTTGGCGCGCAGCACGTTTTGGCGATGTTTGCGTCTAACGTCACACCATCCATCATCGTTGCAGGTGCCGCTGGCCTAGCATTTGGTAGCGCAGAGCAAGTTTACCTGATCCAAATGGCAATGCTGTTTGCGGGTATCGCAACGCTCTTCCAAACAGTTGGTGTGGGCCCAGTCGGTGCACGTTTGCCAATTATGCAAGGTACAAGCTTTGCATTTGTTGGTGTTCTTGCTGGCATTGCGGCGACGCAAGGTCTTGGTGTTGCGCTCACAGCCTGCATCATCGGTGGGGTGATCCACTTCTTGCTTGGCTCTGTCATTCAACACTTGCGTTTCTTGTTTCCACCACTCGTGACAGGTCTCGTTATTCTGGCAATCGGCCTCTACCTTATCCCAGTTGCGATCAAATATGCAGCGGGCGGCGCGGCCTCCTTCCAGATGGAAGCAGAGAGCTTTGGCTCCCTCAAGCACTGGTCCGTCGCGCTTACTGTGATCGTAGTATCCCTGATCCTGAAGTTCTTCACCAAAGGCATCCTGTCCATGGCGGCGATCCTCATCGGTCTCTTGGCTGGCTACACACTCGCGTTTGCACTTGGCATGGTGAACTTCGCAGCGGTCGGTAAAGCAAGCTGGATTACATCCATTCAGCCGCTTCCTTATGGTTTTGAGTTCAACCTCGGCGCAGTCATCGCTGTCACGCTCGTTTCCATCGTCTCCGCGATTGAGACTGTGGGCGATGCTTCGGCAACAACCAAAGCCGGTGCAGGTCGTGAAGCCACCGACGAAGAGATCGCAGGCGCAACATACGCTGACGGTCTGGGTACAGCAGTTGCAGGCGTATTCGGCGGTTTGCCAAACACATCCTTCAGCCAGAACGTCGGTATCATCGGCATGACAGGCGTGATGTCGCGTCACGTTGTAACCATCGCTGGAGTGATTATGATCGTCTGTGGCTTGGTTCCGAAAATCGGCGCACTCATCGCCTCCATGCCTTTGCCAGTTCTTGGCGGCGGTGTGATCGTGATGTTCGGCATGGTTGCTGCCGCAGGTCTTAATGTTCTTGCAGAAGAAAAGATGACACGTCGCACGATGATCATCATCGCCGTGAGCCTTGCGTTTGGTTTAGGTCTCAACCTTGTGCCAACAGCCGTTCAGTATCTGCCAGGCGTTGTAAAGACACTCGCAACATCAGCGGTTGCTCCAACTGCTCTGATGGCGATTGTTCTGAACTTGGTTCTGCCACAGGAAATGGACGAAGCGTAAACACAGCTCCACTCACAAAACTAATAAAAGGCGCTCCGATTTGGGGCGCCTTTTTTCGTTTCATCACTATAATCTCTAACCAACTCGGGAGATATCTAATGGTCGACAGCGAGGGCGCGCTCGCCTTACTCGTTGGCGAAATCAATCCAGATGTTCGCCTTGTTCCAAAGTACGGTGGCCACGTCATGTGTCCTAAAGCCGGCAATGACAAAACCTTTGTGGGCGGTTTTTCACCTACAAAGACCACGTCTCCTTAGAGTTCTCCAAAGATGCCGCGCTGAATGGCCCTGAGACCCATCTCGAAGGTTCCGGCAAGCTGCGTCGCCACCTCAAACTAAAAAGCGTCTCTGACATTTCTGCCAAAGACGCTAAATCTTTCCTCATGAAAGTGCTTTAAAAGTCGACCTCAATCGCGACGCCCTGCTCAATCGCCATGCGGACAATTGCGGCTGAAACGGCGAGGTCCTGCAAGCCAACGCCCGTCCCGTCAAACAGCGTAATCTCTTCTTCAGAGGTTCGCCCCTCGTGCGTGCCATTGATCACTGCGCCTATCTGCGTGACATCACTCACAGCAATCAAACGCTCAGCAATCGCATGCTGCGCTTCACCAATGGACACAGACTGCGCCACCTCATCCGTAAATACGCTCGCGCGCGCCAAAAGCGCTGCTTCGACTTCTTGCTTGCCTTTGGTATCCGTTCCCATGCACGCGATATGCGTGCCAGCGCTGATATGCTCCGCCATGATCGTCGGCGCAAAAGTAGAAGTAATCGAAATCACAACATCCGCTTCACCCAGGCCATCGAGTTCGACTGCTTCAAACGGAACACCGGCCTCGTTGGCAACCTTCTCTATATTGGGCAACATCTCAGGATGATAGTTCCAGCCTATCACTTTCTCAAACGCACGCTGTTCTAAAGCGGCGCGTAATTGAAACGTCGCTTGATGCCCTGCACCGACCATGCCCATCACTTTGGCATCCGCGCGCGCCAAGTGCTTGATCGACACAGACGATGCCGCCGCTGTCCTCAAAGCCGTAAGATAATTCCCTCCAACCATCGCTGCGACTTTGCCCGTGTCAGGATCAAACAGAAACACAGTCGACTGGTGATTGATCAACCCACGCTTCTCCAAATTATGTGGCCAATACCCACCAGCTTTCAAACCAAGCGTTCCACCAACACCATCAAATCCACCCTTAAAGCCATAAAGCGCATCCTCATGCCCAATCGCTTCACGGATCACCGGAAAGTTATACGCATCTCCCGCTGCCATCGCTGCGAACACATTCTCAACCGCTTCAAACGACGCATCCCGTGTCAATAAATCTGCAATTTCTCGCTCTGGTACGATCCACATATGCTCTTCCTATTTCCATAAATATCCTAAGAGTTTGCGAGCTAGCCCCCAACTCGGTCGGATTGCCTCAGCAATTCGAAATCAAAACGCTTTCCCGCGTGCGGACACAGGCCAAAGTGTTTCAACCTTGCCACCGCGCACGCCCACATACCAATCATGCACATTACACGTCGGATCACAGTGGCCAGGCACCAACTTAAGCTTGTCGTTCACCATCAAAACACCATCAGGATCGCCGACAACCCCATGCTCATCGGAACATTTCAGATATTCGACATCGTGGCGCCCAAACACAGTGGGCAAACCACTATCCACCGATTGCGCTTTAAGGCCCGCATCGACAATCGCCTTGTCGGCTTTGGAATGGCTCATAACCGTCGTCAGGATAAACAACGCATTTTCCCACTCGCCCTCATCAATCCGCTTGCCATCTTTGTCCAAAATCCGCCCATAGTCCGCATCCATAAACGCATACGAACCACATTGAAGTTCATTAAACGCGCCAGAATTGCTCTCGAAATAGTACGAGCCCGTGCCGCCACCTCCAACGATGTCGCATTCAAGACCAACGGCCTTCAAACCCGCCAAAGCATCCTCCACCATGCCAATCGCAACACCCGTCTTCTCACTACGATCCGCGTAGGAATCCATGTGCTGCATAGCGCCTTGGTACGCTTGGATGCCCGCAAATTTCAGACCCTCTGCCGCATCAATCATCTTGGCAATCTCGACAACGGCCTCAGTCGTCGTCACGCCACACCGCCCAGCGCCGCAGTCAATCTCAACCAATGCTTCGATCTGCGTACCATGCTTCACAGCCGCCGCAGACAGATCCGCGACATTCGCAGGATCATCCACACAGCACAGCACACGCGCGCCAAACTTGGGCATGCGTGCCAAGCGGTCGATCTTCGCCAGATCCGTCACCTGATTGGACACCATCACATCCTTGATACCGCCGCGCGCAAACACTTCCGCTTCAGACACTTTCTGACAGCACACACCACACGCGCCGCCTAGGCTCTCTTGCAGCTTCGCCACATCTACGGACTTGTGCATTTTGCCATGCACACGGTGCCGCATCCCGTGCGATTTCGCATAATCGCCCATCTTCTTGATGTTGCGCTCTAAGGCATCCAAGTCCAGCACAAGCGCAGGTGTTTGAATGTCAGCGGCGTCCATGCCCGGCACTGCGGGAACATCGTAGCCAACTTCCAGCTCATCGAAATTGATATCTTTCATAGGATCGTCTCCTTAGTTCAAAGTCCATGGCAGCTTGTCGAGATCGACATTACCGCCCGTAAGAATGACACCGACGCGCTTGCCCGCGAACCGGTCTTTGTTCTTTAAAATCGTGGCGAGCGGCACCGCCGAGCTCGCCTCCATCACAACGCGCAAATGCTTCCACGTCAGTTTCATCGCATCGATGATTTCCTCTTCAGACGCGGTCAGAATGTCGGTCACGTGGTTGCTCACAAAATGCCAAGTGCGTTCTTTCAACGGCACCAACAATCCATCTGCAATCGTCTTGGGCGCATCATCCGCAATGATATACCCCGCCTTAAAACTGCGCATGGCATCGTCCGCCTGCTCAGGTTCTGCCGCGATGATCTGCACCTCAGGAGCCATATGCGAGAGCGTCAAGCAGGTGCCTGAAATCATCCCGCCACCTCCAACCGGAGCCATGGCGATATCAAGCCCATCGACCTGTTCCATAAACTCGCGCGCACAAGTCCCCTGCCCAGCGATCACACGCGGATCGTTGTAGGGATGCACGAAATCACCGCCTGTCGCCTCTTGCACCTTTGCGAATGTCGCTTCGCGCGAGGTTGTCGATGGCTCACATTCCGTGATGATCCCACCATAGCGGCGCACGGTGTCTTTCTTGGCTTGGGGTGCCGTGCTCGGCATTACCACATTGCACGGAATTCCGCGCAGCATTGCCGCATAACTCAGACAAGACGCATGATTGCCAGAACTATGTGTCGCAACACCATGCTTCGCCTGCTCATCGCTTAGGCCAAACACTGCATTGCTCGCGCCGCGCACTTTGAACGCACCCGGCTCTTGAAAGTTCTCGCACTTAAAGAACAGCTCTGCACCTGTCAGCTCATTGAGGAATTTCGATGTGCGCACAGGTGTCCGATTGATATGCGGTTTTATCCGCTCATGCGCCTCAAGCATGTTTTCAAAAGTAGGAATATACATCTGCTTAGGCTCCAAACCGATAGAATTCTTGCGCTGCACCCACGCCTGAGCCAAGCTTGATATCAAGACCCAAGTCCTTCATCACCATCTCCGCCACGCCAAGGCCAGACAGCATCATCGCATCCGTCAACATCCCCAAATGCCCGATACGAAACACCTTGCCTGCAACTTCGCCAAGCCCAACACCAAACGCCATGCCATACTGCTCATCTGCACGGGTCACGATGTCGGTCGCGTTGAACCCTTCAGGGGTGCGGATGGCAGAGACACTATCGGAATATAGCTCTGGCGCGTTTGCGCAAAGCTCTAGCCCCCAAGCGTCCACAGCGTGACGCACACCTGTCGCGATGCGCGTATGACGGGCAAAGACGTTTTCCAGCCCCTCAGCTTCGATCATTTCTAGCGAGTGCTTCAAGCCGTTCATCAAACCAACAGGTGGCGTATAAGGAAACGCATTCGCGGCGTAGCCCTTTTCCATATCGCGGATATCAAAGAAGGTGCGCGGCAAAGTTGCGATCTCAACAGCGGCGCGGGCTTTGTCAGAGAAGCCAACAATCGCGAGACCCGCGGGCAACATAAAGCCCTTCTGCGAACCTGTCACTGCAACATCAATGCCCCAATCATCCATGCGAAAATCCATGGACCCGATAGAAGATACCCCATCCACAAAAAACAGCGCTGGATGCGCGGCAGCGTCGAGCGCTTTGCGCACGCCAGCAATATCAGACTTAACGCCTGTCGCAGTTTCATTATGGGTCGCAAGCACTGCTTTGATGCTATGACCTGTATCGGCTTTCAAGATTGCCTCATATTCAGCCACAGGCAGGCCATCGCCCCACGCAGCTTCAACAATCTGCACGTCCAAGCCATGACGCTCACACATATCAATCCAGCGATGCGAGAACATACCGTTGCGCGCGACGAGGACCTTATCACCAACTGACAGCGTGTTGGTCAGCGTCGTTTCCCAACCACCTGTACCAGTCGATGGGAAAATATAGATATGCGCTTTCTCGGATTTCAGAACGCGGCGAACGCCATCAAGACAAGGGTGTAGGATGCCGCCAAAAATAGGCGAGCGATGATCAATTGTGGGCATGTGGCACGCAAGACGGATCTCCTCTGGCATATTCGTTGGACCGGGTATGAAGACAGGGTTTTGAAAACTCATGAGGCTTCTCCTAACAAAGGTTGGATCCTTGTTAGACAGCCTACGCACACTTGGAAATTTTTTCGAAAACAATATCAGATGTATCATAACCAGAAAAAATTGTTTACTTTCAGACTATTGATTTTTTCATATTATGAATGCTAATTTCATAATATTCTATTTGAGAGAATTTTCGTGCCCAAATTACCCGATTCTGAGATTCCTCGCACCCGTGGGCGACCGCGCGCGTTCAATGAAAAGACAGAGCAGAACACGATTAAATCCCTTGATCGTGCACTTGGCGTTCTTAAGGAACTCGCCCAAATCGAAAGCGCGACGCTCAGTGAACTCGCCACCGCTATGAAGGAATCCCCCGCCACGCTCTACCGCGTGCTCACCACATTTGCGCTGCACGGTATAGTCGAAATGGACGAGACGGCGCAGACATGGCACATCGGGTCAGAGGCCTATCAGATCGGCTCTGCCTTCTTGCGGCGCACCAGTTTGATCGATGTCTCACGTCCCATTTTACGTAAGCTCATGCAAGAAACTGGTGAAACCGCGAACTTGGGGATTGAAAAGAACGGCTCGGTTTTCTTCATGTCACAGATCGAAACCAATGCGCCTATTCGTGCCTTTTTCCCACCCGGCACGCTGTCTGAGATGCACGCTTCCGGCATTGGTAAAGCCCTGCTCGCACATATGGATGAAACGCAGCTCAAACGCTTTGCCGCGCGTGGGTTGCAAACGTTTACGCCCCACACATTGGCAACGCCTGAAAGCTTGGCCGCGGATATGGTGACCACACGCGAGCGCGGATATGCGCTTGATGATCAGGAAAAGAACCTTGGGATGCGCTGTATCGCAGCACCTATCCAAGATGCTTATGGTGAGGTGATTGCGGGCATCTCTGTCTCAGGGCCAACCACCCGTGTGAGCACGGATCACATCGAGACGTTGGCCAAATCTGTCATGCGTGCGGCGCAAGATGTGTCGAACGCGCTTGGGGCGAAGACTTCGGAACCATCGTAGCCCGATACACACGTAAAAAGGGCGCTTCGTTTCCAAAGCGCCCTTTCTATCAATTTACTTTCACAACCCTCGAAAGGGTACTGGCTTATGCCAGAGCGATGTTGATCGCTGCCTCACGACCGTCACGGCCGGGCTCGATGTCGAAAGTAACTTTCTGGTTGTCAGCAAGGCCTGTCAAGCCGGAACGCTCAACTGCAGAAATGTGTACGAACACGTCTTTGCTGCCGCCGTCTGGCGCGATGAAGCCGAAGCCTTTTGTAGTGTTAAACCATTTTACGGTGCCAGTAGCCATCGTAATTCTCCTAATATACTGCCCACGGAATGCGGCAGGTCGGCTAGTCAGTGCAAGATCGAAACTGAGCCGTAAGAGAGGAGCAGTAGGGTCGATAGTGGTAACGTCGCATCCGTCATATACGAAAGGTGCCTTCATTTTGCAAGGGATTCGACTTTTACGGGTAGCAGCGCACGCTAAAAAAGAATTAGAGGAACACGCGCCACAGCAGGAAAATGCGTCGATCTTTTAACCAAGGTTTCTACAAACCTAATGGCGCGTGACGGTTCACATCTTTGTAAAGCAAGTATCGGAATGGGCCAGGCCCACCAGCGTAACATGCTTGCGGGCAGAAGGCGCGGAGCCACATAAAATCACCCGGGCCCACTTCGACCCAATCAGAGTTGAGTTTGTACGCAGCCTTCCCCTCAAGCACATAAAGCCCGTGTTCCATCACATGGGTTTCCATAAATGGGATCACATTTCCAGGCATAAGTGTCACAATCGTCACGTGCATATCGTGGCGCATATCGCTGGGGTCAACAAAGCGAGTCGTCGCCCAACCACCATTCGTGTCCGGCATTACAGTTGGTGCAATGTCGTTCTCATTCGCGATAATTGGATCAGGTGCATCAAGGCCATCAACAGCGACGTAAGCCTTTCTCAGCCAGTGGAACCGCGCAGTGTTTGCACCATCATTAATCAGCGTCCACTCCATCCCCGCAGGCAGATAGGCATAGCCACCCGCTTGCAGAATATGGCTTTGGCCCATGAAACTTACAGTCACCGCGCCCTCGACGACGAACAAGACACCCTGCGCAGTCTTATCAAGCTCTGCACGTTGACTGCCGCCGCCCGACTGCACTTCCATGATGTATTGCGAGAAGGTTTCCGCGAAACCCGTCATAGGCCGCGCAATCACCCACAGGCGGGTTTTGTCCCAAAATGGCAGAAAGCTGGTAACAATGTCCCGCATCGTGCTGGCAGGCAAGAAGGCATAGGCCTCGGTAAAGACCGCTTGACTTGTCAGCATTTCCTGCTGCCCCGGATGCCCGCCACTGGGTGCGAAATATGTACGTTTTTTCATGACGGGCTCCAAAGGTGTGTTGTCCTAAACCTGACGGGTCAGTCCCCAAGCGCCAAGCATGTGTTTCGCTAAAGCAACCTTCTGAATTATTTGAAAATCTCTGGCTGACGTTTTGTTTTTCAATGAGAGCGTGCACAGACTTCGACTATCCAATTGGCGCATATTTCTGTTTGTTGTTTTGCGGCCTTGCACTATCGTGCAGTTAGGTAAGGGATAAGGAGTGGGCGCGTTGGCAGAGCAAAGTGCAAAGCAACCGACCACCGTACGCGACAGGTTGCGTGCGCAGACCCGCGACGTTCATGAACAACTGCATCATCATTCCACCTTCGTCGATCTGTTCAAGAACACCATTTCATTGGACGACTACAAAGCTCTCATTTTGCGGTTTTATGGCTTCTATGTTCCTCTGGAACGCGCGATTGAAAGAGTATTTGCAGGCATGAGTAATGACGCATCATCCTATTTCTACGAGACCCGGGCACATCATTTGAAGATTGATCTGCTGGATCTAGGCTTCGATCCTTCCGAGATAAAAAACGCGCCACTGTGCGACGACGTCTTTGATGTGGTTTCAAAAACATCGCTTGGCGGTGTCCTTTATGTTATCGAAGGGTCCACACTAGGGGCCGCTCCAATCGACCGCGCAGCACAGCGTTTGCTAAGTGGAGACGTACTCGATGGACGACGCTTTTGGGCGTGGTGTAGATCCCAGAACAAGAACCGCTGGTCTTTGACCAACGACTACATCGAAACCTTGGAAGCAAATGGGGTCGCTTTTGGTCATCTCGCGAGAGGTGCCAATGATACGTTCCAAGCCTTGGCCGATTGGCTCGCCCCTATGGATCATAACAACGTAGCACTCGACACCCGCGAGGTTTTCGCGTGAGTGATGCAGACCAAATCGATCTAACCACCTGCGATCAGGAACTCATCCACTTTATTGGAGCGGTACAACCTCATGGCGCTTTGATCGCTATCGATGCCAAGACCCACATCATCGACTACGTAAGCGAAAACACCGAGCACTTCGTTGGCTTCACTCCAGAGATGATCCTCGGAAAACCCCTGTCCTATTTGATTGGCGAGGAAAATTCCGCGCGCGCGCAGCAAATGTCGCTACAGCCATCTACGCCAGAACTGTTGAAACCTTGGTTCATTTCTTTCGAGCGCCCTAATGGAACAACGATCAACGCCGAATGCTTACCTCATGGCAATGACGGCCATGTCATATTCGAATTTTTCGAACCAGAACCGACGCCTGCCCCCGTGTGGGAGGACGAACTGTCCCGCCAAGCGGTGATTTCCGAACTGCTGAAACCCGGTGATCTAAACAATCTCGCCGATGCGAGCGCGCGTTTGATCCGCGATGTTATTGGCTTTGACCGGGTGATGATCTACAAATTCGCAGAGGACAAGCATGGCGAGGTGATCGCCGAAAGCACCAGTCGTGATGACAGCTTTTTGGGCATGCACTACCCAGCCTCTGACATCCCTGATCCTGCACGACGTCATTTTACGTTGAACGTCATGCGATCGATCCCCGATATCAACAGTGACCGCGTCCCCATCGTGAGCCGATCTGGTCAAATTGCGGATGCGGACTCAGCCACGCCATTGGATCTCACCTTCTCTAAACTGCGCGCTGTGGCGCCGGTGCATGTGCAATACCTCAACAACATGGGTGTCAGCGCGAGCATGTCGATTTCTTTGGTTACCAACAATGAGCTTTGGGGGCTTGTGGCGTGCCATCATTATAGCAAACGCCTCATCTCTTCGAGCCGTCTGCGCTTTGCGGAACTGTTGGGGAGCACCACGTCAACTTTGCTTCAAAACCTGGAGAACACCGCGCAGTTGCGTACAGGTATTCAAGCCGAAAAGACTGCTTTCTATATTGAACAGCAAGTTCGTTCAGGTAGAGCATTGCGCGATCTGATCGAAGAACAAGCCTTAAAGATAATGACGCTGATTGATGTTCAAGGCATGTGTCTTGTTCTCGGGGGCGCAGTACTACACGTCGGCAAAGTTCCAAAAGAACTATTGGATTTCACCGTCTTTCGCGACGAATTGAATGAAGGCATTGCGACGACCGAGCATCTGCCGTCGATTATAAAGATGAATGAGGACCAAAAAGAGTGTGCAGCTGGCGCCGCTCTCTTGGACTTGTCCGATGATGGTGAAGATTATCTGGTATTCTTGCGGCGGAGCTATGATCAAACGGTCAACTGGGCAGGCAAACCCGAGAAAATTGAAACCATCGACGAAAACGGGATTAAAAGGCTGTCACCCCGAGGGTCTTTCGCCCTCTGGAGCGAGGAGCGACGCGGCAAAAGCAAACCCTTTGATGCGATCATTCGCGATGCGCTGCGCATCCTCAGGCGCGCATTCTTTGCACTCAATAGCCTTGAACGCGAACGGATCGCGCTTGACGCCCAGAAACAAGCTGAAGCCGAGGAAATTCGCTTACGTCATGCATTGCTCGATGCAGCACGCGCCAACTCTCTGGGGGAACTCGCTTCCGCAATTGCACACGAATTAAACCAGCCGCTGTCAGCGATTGCGAACTACGTCAGCGCTTGCCGTCAAGAACTGCGCAACGCCAATGTGACGATCCCAGAGCGTGCAGGGGTTTTGATCGAAGACGCAGTTATTGAAACCGAACGTGCCGGGGATTTGGTACGCCGCGTACGAGATTTTATCACGCGCGGCGATCTGAACACGGAATACATCGATCTAAACAAAGTGATCCAGCAAGGCGTCGATCTTGCATTAGTGACGTGCCAGTTGCCCGATCTTAAGGTCAATGTCCGGCAAGATCTGACCATTCCAAAAGTGCTCGCCGATCCAGTTCAAATTGGACAAGTCATGCTTAATTTGGCGCGCAATAGCATCGCTGCGATGAAACATTCTGACAATCAGGTCTTAACGATCGGCGTCACTCAGCAGACTGGGTTTGTCCAAGTGACTGTTTCAGATAGTGGCTCTGGAATTCCGGCAGACGTTGCAAAATACATTTTCGAGCCGTTTCACACCTCAACAACCAAAGGCATGGGAATAGGTCTGTCCCTATGTCGCTCAATCATCGAGGCACATTCCGGCAAGATTTGGTTTGAACCGTCCCAATCGGGCGCTATCCTCTCTTTCAAGCTCCCAATTTCGGAGAATGAAAATGGATAAAGACGCAGACAAATTCTCAATCTATGTTGTTGAAGACGATGACGCCGTCTTAAGATCTCTGTGCGCACTTCTAATCGCGCATGGGTTTGAAACGGTTGCGTGTACCTCTGCCGAACAGTTTTTAGACCGCTACGACCCTGCCAAAAAAGCATTCATGATACTGGATCTGCGTCTCCCGGGGATGTCTGGACTTCAACTTCAGACGCATTTGAACGAGCTGAACGTCAAGATCCCGATTGTGGTTGTGACAGGGCATGGCGACGTGCCTATTGCAGTCCAAGCGATGCGCGCTGGAGCGGTTGACTTCATCGAAAAGCCTGCGCACGAGGACCGTATCCTCAAGGCTGTCGAAACCGCGTCGGGGCTACTGTTTAACAGGCGACCTGCGCTCGTTTCCAAAAAGATCGTCGTAGATCGACTTGAAAAATTGACCGACCGCGAACGCGAAGTGTTGCATCACCTTCTGCTCGGTAAGTTGAACAAGGAAATCGCAAGTGAGCTGGACGTGAGCCAACGCACGGTCGAAGGTCATCGCTCGCGTATTCGCGACAAGATGCAGGCGCGTGGGATCGCCGATCTCATTCGTATGGTTGGGTAGAACGAAACAGCGTATTAGTACGTGCGTATTTATCCGAACTAGTGACAGCACTTAGACACGCTCTAGAGTTTCCCTGGCGGGATCGTCGAGACCCGTGTGTAGTTGTATGTCTTTGTCTATCTATTTTCGCCCTTTGCGGTGAATGGATGGCTTTTTACAGCGCTTCAAATCTGATTTGTCGAGAGTGGGGACCCTCGGCGTAGAGTGTTCGAAGAACCTGCGTAACGGCTTATTTCAGGAAACCAAAACCTTGCGTCGCACAACAACGCTCTCTGTATTTACCCGATTATAACAACATCTTAGGGTTAGCCGCCCTTTGATTTGTCTTAAAGCGACACCGCACGAACGCGGTTGAAGTGAGTTGAAATTCGCCTTCACAAGGCGCGTGGACACAAGGACTTTGGAGGGATCGTAAATGTCCGGCAATAATAATTTGGCCAAACGCGGGCGCGCGCATGACGCGCTACACTTTGACGTGTATGCGCGCAGCAAAACGAATATTTCGCGACTCAAAGCGCGTTTGCCAGATGAAATTGTCGCGAATCTCGCGCGAGAAGTGATACGTAGGGTCGCCTCCAAAGCAAGTGAAGTCGAAAATGTTGTCGCCGTCCCAAGCCAGAACACATTGGAAAAGCTGTCAGAGGCGCTGATTTCAAATGATGAACTTGCAGGTGCCAACCAAATTTTAGAACTGCGATCTGTGGGCCAAAGCGCCGAAGCGATTTATCTGTCTCACCTCGCCGCTGCCGCCCGTCTCCTTGGTGAATGGTGGGAAGAAGACCGCATAGATTTCAATAAGGTGACTTTGGGAACCGGCCGTATATTCTCGATAATGCGCGGGATGCGACATCTGTTTGAGGCCACGCCCATTACCCAACACAAGACCGCCCTCTTCGCGTCCACCCCCGGTGAAGATCACACGCTCGGTGTGCGTATGGCCGCGGATCTTTTTCGCAAAGACGGCTGGGATATCACCCTTAAAGTGGGTTTGGATCATGACGCGTTGGTCGCAGAGATCGAGCAGTCAAATATTAGGATTATCGGCCTGTCCATCGGCGGCGAGCATTCTATCGAAGCGCTCATGAAGTTGGTCGTCGCGCTCACCATTAACTGCCCGCATGCCTCAATCTTTGTGAGCGGTCAAAACATTGAGAGCGTGCAATCGATCCTTGATCTCATGGAGCTCTCTGGCACCGGAAGCGACATTGTCAGCGCCAAGAAACAGTTGAACGATCTTTGGGATCAGCACGCAACGGCTTAAGTTTTGTTTACCAAACCATATTTGCGCAGTTTCACATAAAGTGACTGCCGCGACAGACCCAGCATCTCCGCAGCAGCGACACGGTTATTCGATGTCATCTCAACCGCAGTTTCGATGCACATCTTCTCGATCACATCTGTTGATTTCGCCACGATGTCTTTCAAAGAATGACCGCCAATCAGCTCGATCACCGAGCGCATATCAACCTCGGTAATTTGCTGCATCGGTGTGCGCACAGTCTCGACACGTCTGCTATCTCGCAAGATCATCGCAAAAACATGCGAGATACCCGCTTTTAGCAAAGTGGTCGAGATTTCTACCGCGCGCTCGCTGCCATGTTCACAGAGCACCTTTGTTGCATAGAGGCGCATACTGCCCGTGCGTCGCGCGTTTTCAAGCATAACGTTCAAATCAACCGCGCCGCGGCTGAAGAAATCGATCATCGCACGCCCTTTCAAGCTTTGAGAATGCGTGACGTCAGTAAAGTTCAAGAACGCATCATTGGCGCTTAGGATTTGGCCCGCACCATCGACAAAAACAATCGGGTCAACGCCATGATGATAAAGGTTCATAAGCTGGGATTGTAGCCGATCACTTGGCATATCTTGCGCGCTATCCGTGCTAATCTTGCACAGCAACATTGGGCCGTCGGCACCGCGATAGAGGGTCGGCTTGATGCTTAGGTTCACTTTCTCGTCGGCGCTTTTGACGGCGACCACGGCGCGCAATTGTTCTGACGCAGCAGAGACCAGCTGATCAACCAGATCACCCCTGCCCTTCGCTTTGAATTCCTGTGCAAAAAAAGCACCAATCAACACTTCACGATTTTTGCTGAACATCGTCTCAAAAGCAGCGTTGCAAGCGACAGTCTTGCCCGTGCGCACTGAAATGAAAGCCGTCGAGAGATCAGAAGATTCAAGCAAAACACGAAAGCGAAGATCATGTTCGCGCTGAGCTTCGTAATCGTTTTCCAACGCGATATGCGCGGCGACCAATTGTTGCTGAATTTCTGCTGTGGAACTTAGGTCATTGCCAAGCACAAGAAGCGTGTCCTTAGAGCCAGTTCGATGAAAGCTGTAGCGCACAGGGAATTCGGCGGTATTTTCAGACGCTACATGGTTCACCTGAACCGGTTGCACCGCTGTATCCTGCTCCAAAAACTGTGCCAAACGGCTTTCGAATTTTGGGACTGATTCAACTGTCAGAAAATCTTGGATCTGGCGACCGACCCAAGATGTCATATCATCGAGCGCAGTGAGGCTCGCGCTTGATTGCGCGGCTTTGATCTGACCTGAGTGTGACACAACAAGGGCCAAGTCCGATATGCCAGATACAATGCCCGCAACAGCGTCCGGTGCGATCGCTGGGATCACTCCGCCTGTCCAAGACATTTCACCATCTGACGTCATTCATCGAAGTCCTTTGATTGGGCTCTCACTTCCAATACGCACGTATTTCTACGCTCCTTTAAAGGGCGACCTGCCTGCACGGCAACCCCCGTAGGCCCAATTTTATAGCCTCTTGCCATTTATTAGTCGCGGCGTCAGCCCCTACCCTAGCGTTCAGGTCAGATTGGACGCTAAGAAGACTACCCCCGACAATAACATTCGACTGGTTTTCCCTATCGCGAGAGGCCTGCACGAACTGGCGCAGGCTCTCAATGTTTTGACCAATTGACGCTGAGATCAGAACTGCTTGAAATTGCTCTGATTTGACGCGTTTGGACATATGTTCCGCACTTGCATCTAAGACCAATTTCACCACCGCGCCTGCTTGGCGAAGCTGGGCGGCAAGCACAACGGCACCAAGTGTATGCTGCGCCCCTTCTGGGACAGCAACTAAGAAATTGCCAGACTGAGCAGTTTTGCGCAAAGGACGCTCTGCAAAAGACCGCTCTAGATGATGAACACAAGCTTGCAGCCGCGCGCATCCAATTGTGACGGTGCCAAACGATGCAGTGTCTTCAACCCAATCCTGGCCAAGCCTGCGTGCGGTCTTAGGCACGAGCACCGAAATGATGTCTTCGATTTTAACGTGTTTTAACTGGATCTCTTTGATAACGCCCGTAATTTCATGCCGGTCAGACGACATCGACGCACCATAGAGACGTTTCACTAGTTCCTGAACGAATTCTGGGTCGGTGTGCAGATTGGGCTTAGGTTTTCGGGAGGCATGCTGATCGTTGGACGCCGCCAATACCGCAAGAGCGCGAATAGCAACGTCATCAACCTTGTTCAAAGGGCGCGGCAACACGGCCGTTTGATTCGAGATCACATCACCCCTCCGAAGGTTAGCAGCTTCAATCCCACCGCCCAAAATCGGAACAGATGGCGCTATCGTTTCGTATCGCGTCAAATATGTCAATAATTCATGACACTTTTGGGCATTTTCGCCAAAACTAACAGAAAACTCAAATTTCGCAGCCAAATACTGGCTTCAATGTGTAAATCAAAGTTGACAGATACACTCTATGCTGCCAAATTTTATCAAAGGCTAAGCCGTCTCAGGGGATCACATGACAAGCACGTCACGAACAGCACAAGAACAGATCGGGCTGTACACGCCCGAGCAGCGCGTGCGCCGTGACAACAGCATTTGGACCACTGTTCAGGCCATTCTAGCACCCCTGCAATTCGCAGTTTTTCTGGTCTCTCTGGTGCTGGTTCTACGCTACCTTACGACAGGTGCTGGCTATGAAATTGCAACCGTTTCCATCATCGCGAAAACGTTCCTTTTGTATCTCATCATGGTGACTGGTGCGATCTGGGAAAAGGTGGTGTTCGGACAGTGGCTTTTCGCCCCTGCGTTCTTTTGGGAAGACGTGATCAGCTTCGTCGTGATCGGGCTTCACACCCTTTATCTATATGGTCTCTTGACGGGCAGTATCGGTCCAGAAGCGCTGATCGTAATCGTGCTAATGGCCTATGCCACTTACGTCGTGAATGCAGGTCAATTCCTGTGGAAATTGCGCGCTGCGCGCCTTCAATCGGAGCTCGCGGCATGAACGATTTAGCGCCCCCTCCCGTCACTGGCGGATGCCGCTCTGCACCTGTCCTCAAGCAACGCGGTCAACGTGAAGTGTTTTGTGGCCTCACAGGCATCATTTGGCTGCACCGTAAAATGCAAGACGCTTTCTTTTTGGTGGTTGGGTCGCGCACCTGCGCGCATCTTTTGCAGAGCGCAGCTGGCGTGATGATCTTCGCTGAACCACGCTTTGGCACAGCGATTCTCGAAGAATCAGATCTCGCTGGATTGAACGACGCGCATGCGGAACTTGATCGCGAAGTCGAAACGCTGCTCTCGCGTCGCCCTGATATTCGTCAGTTGTTCCTCGTCGGCTCTTGCCCATCCGAAGTGATCAAGCTTGATCTGAACCGTGCTGCTGAACGTCTGACGCAAGCCTATGCGCCCAAAGTGCGCGTGTTGGAATATTCCGGCTCTGGGATTGAAACGACCTTTACCCAAGGCGAAGATGCGTGTCTTGCAGCAATGGTTCCCGTCTTGCCGAAGACCGACGCACGCAACTTGGTTGTCGTCGGTGCCTTGCCCGATGTGGTCGAAGATCAAATGCTTGGGCTGCTCGACGGTCTTGGTATCAAGAACGTCCAAGTCCTGCCTGCCCGCACGATTGATGCGGATGTGCAAATTGGGCCAAACACAGTCTTCGCTTTAACCCAACCCTTCCTCGGCGAAACACATGCAGCGCTTGTGCGCCGTGGTGCACGCCATCTCGCCGCGCCTTTCCCTTTGGGCGAAGAAGGCACAACCGCTTGGCTTGCCGCGATTGCCGCTGAGTTCGGCGTGTCAGATGACCTTTTTGAGCAAACCACAGAAGCCCCACGCCGTCGCGCGCGCCAAGCAGTTGCACAAGCGGCTGAAGCATTGGACGGCAAGTCGGTGTTTTTCTTCCCTGACAGCCAGCTTGAAATTCCTCTTGCGCGTTTCCTGACCCGTGAATGCGGGATGAGCGCGATTGAAGTGGGCATGCCTTACATTCACGACGCATTGCATGGGCCAGATTTGGATCTCTTACCCGCTGGTCCACAGATATCCGAGGGCCAAGATGTGGATTTGCAATTGGATCGCTGCCGCGAGGCGCGTCCTGATTTGACAGTCTGTGGTTTGGGTTTGGCTAATCCGCTTGAGGCCGAAGGTCTTAGCACCAAATGGGCCATCGAGCTGGTTTTCACGCCTGTTCATTTTTACGAACAGGCAGGCGATCTCGCCTCGCTCTTTGCACGTCCATTGCGTCGTAAATCAATCCTCGGGGTCGCCGCGGAATGAAGTTAACAGTTTGGACATACGAAGGCCCGCCTCACGTTGGCGCAATGCGCGTCGCAACGGGGATGAAGGGGTTACACTACGTGTTGCACGCCCCTCAAGGCGACACATATGCGGATCTGTTGTTCACGATGATCGAGCGCCGCGATCACCGCCCACCTGTGACCTACACAACCTTCCAAGCACGCGATTTGGGTGCCGACACCGCCGGTCTGTTCAAAGAAGCCTGCCAAGACGCCTATGATCGGTTTGAGCCCGAAGCGATCATCGTTGGCGCGTCTTGTACAGCGGAGTTGATTCAAGACGATCCCGGTGGTTTGGCAGAAACCATGGGTCTCGATATCCCAGTGATCCCACTGGAACTGCCTAGCTATCAGCGCAAAGAAAACTTCGGCGCGGATGAGACGTTCTTTCAGATCGTCAAGCACCTTGCCAAGCCGATGGAAAAGACAGAGCGCGTAAGCTGTAATATCATCGGTGCAACGGCCCTTGGGTTTCGCCACCGCGATGATGTCTCTGAGATCACCAACCTGCTTTATGAACTTGGGATCGAAGTGAATATCTGCGCGCCCATGGGGGCCACGCCTGCTGATATCGCCAAGATGGGCCAAGCGCATTTCAACGTATTGCTCTACCCTGAAACAGGCGAAATGGCTGCGCGTCATTGTGAACGCACGTTTAATCAGCCTTACACCAAGACCATTCCAATCGGCGCTGGTGCGACGTGGGACTTCATCGAAGAAATACGTCAGCTAAGCGGTTCTACGAACGAGATTGACAGCGACCGTCTGCGCCAAACTTGGTGGTCACGCTCGGTCGATAGCACCTATCTCACCGGCAAACGCGTCTTCATTTTCGGAGATGGCACCCACGTCAAAGCCGCCGCGCGCGTTGCGCGTGATGAAATGGGTTTCGAAGTCGTTGGCATGGGCTGTTACAACCGCGAAATGGCACGTGGTGTGCGCGCTGTTGCGAAGGATTATGGCGTCGAAGCGTTGATCACAGACGACTATCTGCTCGTTGAAAAGACGATTGAAGAGCTTCAGCCAGAGATGATCCTCGGCACACAGATGGAACGTCATATCGGCAAGCGTCTTGGCATTCCTTGTGCTGTCATTTCTGCGCCAGTGCATGTGCAAGACTTCCCTGCACGTTACTCCCCCCAAATGGGGTTTGAGGGTGCCAATGTGCTCTTTGATACATGGATTCACCCGCTTGTCATGGGTCTGGAAGAGCATCTGCTGCACATGTTCCGCGAAGATTTTGAATTCAACGATGCCGCTGGCCCAAGCCATCATGGCGGTCATGCGCCTAAACCATCTGAAGCCTCTACTTTGGAAGTTGTACACAGCGCGCCCGAAACATCGGACAACGTCATCTGGCTCTCTGATGCTGAGCGAGAGTTGAAGAAAATCCCGTTCTTCGTGCGCGGCAAAGCACGCCGCAACACCGAAAACTACGCATCCGAGCGCGGCCTCAATCAAATCTCTATCGACACACTTTACGAGGCCAAAGCACACTTTGCGCGATGATGTAACGCATACCCCATACAACGTCGTTCTTGTGACGTTGGACCGCCACGCGGCGGGACCTGCTGCGCGGGTTGCACCTGCTTTGGCGATGGATTTTCCAGGGTTGCAGTTGAAGATACACGCGGCGGCGGAATGGGCCAAGGATACAGCCGCGCTTGACGCAGCCAAGGCCGATATCGCAACGGCAGACATCGTAGTAAGTTCTGTTATCTTCTTAGAAGAGCACATTCAGATGATCTTGCCTAATCTCAAAGCACGCCGTGATGCGTGCGATGCGATGGTCGGTGTGATCGCAGATCAAGAGATTGTTCAACTGACCAAGATGGGCGATCTCGACATGATGCGCCCTGCGACGGGTGCGATTGCTTTGCTCAAGAAGCTCAAGCCGTCGAAAAAGTCAGGTGGTTCTGGCGCGGGTCAGATGAAAATGCTGCGCCGCTTGCCCAAGATCCTCAAGCTGATCCCCGGTAAATCGCAAGATCTACGCGCTTGGTTCCTGAGCATGCAATACTGGCTTGGCGGCTCGGACGACAATATCGAAAGCCTCGTGCGCTTCTTGATTTCACGCTATTCTTCGCGTGCTGAATGGCGCGGTGTGAAAGCCGCAGAGCCGATTGAGTATCCTGAAACGGGTCTCTATCACCCCGACCTGCCCGACCATCACATTGCAGCGAATATCGCTGATCTACCGCGCAAGGGTACGGGTCCGACTATCGGTGTTTTGATGCTACGCAGCTATATTCTGGCAGGCGATACAGCGCATTATGATCACGTTATTCGCAGCTTTGAAGCACGCGGTATGAACGTTATTCCAGCCTTTGCAGGCGGTCTTGATGGACGCCCAGCGATTGACGCGTACTACCTTGGCACGATCGACGCGCTTGTGTCCTTGACGGGTTTCTCACTGGTGGGTGGCCCAGCGTACAACGATAGCAACAGCGCCGTTGATGCCCTCAGCGCGCTTGATGTGCCTTATGTCGCGGCCCAGCCTTTAGAGTTTCAAACGCTCTCTGAATGGGCTGGAGGTGAGCAAGGTCTTAGCCCTATTGAAGCGACGATGTTAGTGGCCCTGCCAGAGATTGATGGCGCGACGAACCCGACTGTTTTTGCGGGTCGTCATGCGCCTGGTGGCTGCGCAGGTTGCGCGCATAAATGCAAAGCGATTGGGTCCGTCAAAGCGATGGCACCCTGCGTAGAGCGTATTGATGCTTTGGTTGAAAAATCCGAACGCCTCGCGCTTTTGCGTCGCAAAGAGAACGCGGACAAGATAGTTGGCATCGTGCTGTTTGGCTTTCCCCCGAATGCTGGCGCCGTTGGAACGGCTGCTTATCTTTCTGTGTTCGAAAGCCTGTTCAACACGTTGCATGAGATGAAAGCGCAAGGCTATGATCTTGAGCCTCCCGCGAGCGTCGATGACCTGCGTGAAGCGATTCTCAAAGGCAACGCGCAAACATTTGGTCAAGACGCTAATGTTGCCGCGCGCGTGAGTGCAGATACCTTGGTGACCAAAACACCATGGCTCGATGAAATCGAAGCAACATGGGGCGCAGCACCGGGTCGTGTGCAATCCAATGGTCGCGAAGTTTTCGTGCTTGGCGCGCAGTTCGGCAATGTCTTTGTCGGCGTGCAGCCCACGTTCGGGTACGAGGGCGATCCAATGCGCCTGCTCTTTGAACGCAGCTTTGCTCCGACCCATGCGTTCAGTGCCTTTTACCAGTACCTCAAGCATGATCTGAAAGCGGATGTGTTGCTGCATTTCGGTATGCACGGCGCGCTAGAATTTATGCCAGGTAAGCAGAATGGGTGTGGTGGCGCAGATTGGCCGGATCGTCTAATCGGCAATATACCCAACGTCTATCTTTATGCTGCGAACAACCCGTCTGAGGCGACGCTCGCGAAGCGCCGCACGAACGCTGTCACGATCACGCACTTGACGCCGCCTTTGCAGGCCTCTGGCCTTTATCGTGGTTTGGCGGATCTCAAGGATAGCTTGACGAAATGGCGCAGCATGAACCCCGCGGATGAAGGTCTTGTAGCACTTGAAAAATTGATCCGCGCGCAAGCTGAAACGGTGCATTTGGAGTGCGATGACCTGAGCAGGATTTGGCTGAAATTGTTGGAGACGGAAGATGCGTTGATCCCTGACGGGCTTCATATTGTTGGGCGTGAACTATCTGAAGAGTCTGTGCAAAACACGCTTGATCAAATGAGCTTTGACAGCACTGCTGCTCGCGAGACTGCATACAAGCATCTTTCTACATCTGTTGAGCTCGATGCTCTCATGAGCGCAATGAACGGTGAGTTCATCACGCCTGTCGCGGGCGGCGACGTCATCCGAGCGCCTGATATTCTGCCAACCGGACGCAACATTCACGCGTTCGATCCCTTCCGTATGCCAACCGCTTACGCGATGGAAGATGGCGCGTTACAGGCGGCAGAATTGCTCAAAACCCATAAGGGTTTGCCCAAGACCGTCGCCTTGGTCCTTTGGGGATCAGACAATATTAAATCCAACGGCGGCCCTATCGCTCAAGCGTTGGCGCTGATGGGTGCAAGCCCACGCTTTGATGGCAACGGTCGTTTGTGCGGCGCCGACCTTTTGCCTTTAGAAACCTTGGGCCGCGCACGCATTGACGTCGTGATGACCCTCTCTGGTATCTTCCGAGATCTCTTGCCCTTGCAGACCAAACTGCTGGCTGATGCGGCGTTAAAATGTGCTGAGGCGGATGAGCCTTTGGAGCTAAACCCAATCCGCGCACATGCGCTGAAGTTCATGGAAACCAACGGCTGCGATATGCAGACTGCGGCGCTGCGTGTGTTCTCAAATGCTGAGGGCGCGTATGGCTCTAACGTCAATCAACTCGTTGATAGTTCCGCTTTTGAAGACGATGGCGATCTCGCCGATGCTTATCAGTCGCGCAAAAGCTTTGCGTATGGTGTTGATGGCGAAGCGTCCAAGCAATCTGAATTGCTGCAAGATACGCTCTCTAACGTGGATCTTGCCTATCAAAATCTTGAATCTGTCGAGCTGGGTATCACGTCCGTTGATCACTACTTTGACACACTGGGTGGCATTGCCGCCGCAGTGAAGCGCGCCAAAAACGGCGCAGATACACCCGTCTATATCGGCGATCAAACGCGTGGTGGCGCGAAAGTGCGCAGTTTGCAAGAGCAGGTTTCTCTAGAGACCCGCGCGCGCAGTTTGAACCCGAAGTTCTTTGAACCGCTCTTGAAGCACGGCCACGAAGGCGTGCGCCAGATCGAAGCGCATATCACCAATACCGTGGGTTGGTCCGCAACAACGGGAAAAGTCGATCCTTGGATTTACCAAGAGCTTTCCGAGACCTTCGTACTGGATGACGCGATGCGTCAGCGCCTCGCCGACCTTAATCCACAAGCGTCGATGCGCATGGCGAACCGTCTGCTCGAAGCATCAGATCGCGATTATTGGACACCAGATTCCGACACGTTGGAAGCCCTGCAAAATGCAGCCGACGCCATTGAAGACAGATTAGAGGGCATTGCAGCCGAATGACCCAAACTTATGGAAAGGGAGCAAAATGAGCCCACTTGATAGAAGCATTCCAAACCTTGGTGGCGACGGGGAAGGATCCGTGCAGGTCCATCAGGACGAGAGTTCAAAGATCGAAGGTGCCAAGGTTTTCAGCGTTTACGGCAAAGGCGGCATCGGCAAATCGACCACCTCGTCGAACTTGTCTGCTGCGTTTTCCAAGCTCGGTCACCGCGTTTTGCAAATTGGCTGTGATCCCAAACATGACAGCACATTCACCCTGACGGGACGCTTACAGCCAACTGTGATCGACATCCTGAAAGGCGTTGATTTCCACGCAGAAGAGCTGCGCCCAGAAGACTACGTTGCCGAAGGTTACAACGGTGTGAAATGCGTTGAAGCAGGCGGTCCGCCTGCGGGCACGGGTTGTGGTGGTTATGTGGTTGGTCAGACGGTGAAACTGCTCAAGCAGCATCATATGCTTGAAGACACCGATGTGGTGATTTTCGACGTGCTTGGTGACGTTGTGTGCGGTGGCTTCGCGGCACCTTTGCAGCACGCAGATCGCGCGTTGATCGTGACGGCGAACGACTTTGATAGCATCTATGCAATGAACCGGATTATTGCGGCGGTTCAGGCAAAATCGAAGAACTACAAAGTCCGTCTTGCGGGTTGTGTTGCCAACCGTTCCAAGGACACGGATGAGGTGGATCGCTATTGTGACACCGTCGGCTTCAGCCGCATCGCGCATATGCCGGATCTTGATGCGATCCGTCGCTCGCGTTTAAAGAAAAAGACGCTGTTCGAGATGCCTGACGAGGAAGACATCGTTCAGGTCCGCAAGGAATACATCCGCCTCGCGGAGACGCTTTATAACGGCACGCTACCGCTGGCACCGGATCCCCTTCCTGATCGCGAAATCTTTGAATTGTTGGGTTTTGACTAAATGACCTATGAGGCCACACGCACGCGCGTCGAAACCTATTTCGACAAGACCGCGACCCGCACATGGGAGCAGCTGACATCAGATGCGCCCGTGTCGGGCATTCGCGCCACTGTGCGTGCAGGACGTGATCGCATGCGTGATGTGCTGCTCTCTCAACTACCGCTTGATTTGCATGGTGCGCGCGTACTCGATGCGGGCTGTGGCACGGGCACTTTGGCGTTTGAGTTGGCTAAGCGCGGTGCGGATGTGGTCGGCGTTGATATTTCACCGCAGCTTATTGGTATCGCACAGAAACGTCGCCCTGATCGTGTTGCCGGATCGCTCACATTCTCCGCAGGTGACATGCTTAATAAGCGTCTTGGTCTTTTTGATCATATCGTCGCGATGGACAGTTTGATCTACTATACAGCTGAAGATGTTGGCCAGATTTTGGATGGGCTTGCGCCGCGTCTCAGCGGCAATATGGCATTCACTGTCGCACCGCGAACGCCTTTGTTGATGATGATGTGGCGCGCAGGAAAACTATTTCCACGCTCTGATCGCTCGCCCACAATGATCCCGCATCAATCCTTTAAAATCGCGGCTGCCACCAAAGGCAAAATCCGCGAGATCGAACGTGTCTCATCCGGCTTCTACATCTCCCAAGCGCTGGAGTTCCGTGCATGATCGCGAGCAAGAACATCGTCAAAAGCATGACACTCAAGATGTTGCCGTTTGCGGATGCCGCAAGCGAGGGTTTGCCGCTGAGCCAGCTCTTGCGCCTCTCGCTATTTCAGATTTCTGTCGGCATGGCGGCTGTCATGCTGCTGGGCACATTAAACCGCGTGATGATCGTGGAACTTTCAGTGCCTGCGATGATCGTGGCTTTGATGATCGCGATCCCCGTTTTGATTGCGCCGTTTCGCGCGATCCTTGGGTTCAAGTCCGACAACTACCGCTCCGCAATTGGCTGGAAGCGGGTTCCCTACCTTTGGTTCGGCACGCTTTGGCAGTTTGGTGGCCTTGCGATTATGCCGATGGCTTTGTTGGTTTTGGCAGGCGATACCGCGTTGGATGCGGGCATGTTCGGCCAAGTCGCAGCGGCGCTTGCCTTCCTGCTCACAGGGCTTGGCATGCATATGACACAGACAGCAGGGCTTGCTCTTGCCGCAGATCGCGCATCAGAAGAAACGCGCGCGAAGGTCGTATCACTACTTTATGTGATGTACTTACTCGGCATGGGAGTGTCGGCCGTCATAATCGGCACGCTGTTGCGCAATTACTCGGCGCTTTTGCTGGTGCAAGTCGTTCAAGGCGCGGCTGTGATGACCTTGGCTTTGAACATCATAGCACTCTGGAAGCAGGAAAAGCTCTCTCCCATGAGCCGTGAAGTTCGAAGTGCGCCCAAGCCAGCGTTCAGCGCCGCTTGGTCCGACTTCACCAACGAAAACAATGTGACGCGTTTGATCGTGACAATCTTCCTTGGAACGATGGCGTTCAATATGCAGGATGTTTTGCTTGAACCTTACGGCGGTGAAATTCTGGGTCTGTCTGTTTCTGCGACGACATTGCTCACTGCGATGTGGGCAAGTGGTGCTTTGCTTGGCTTTGGCCTTGCTGCACGTTGGCTCTCGCTTGGAATTGACCCGTTTCGCATTGGGGGTCGCGGTGTGATTATTGGGATCGCTGCGTTTAGCGCGGTTCTGCTCTCTGCACCGATGAATTCACCCGTTCTCTTTTTTATTGGCGCTGCCCTTATCGGTCTTGGTGGCGGACTTTTTGCTGTTGCAACGCTGACCGCCGCCATGACGATCGAAGTCAAAGGCGCTGCTGGTCGTGGCCTTGCGCTTGGCGTGTGGGGCGCCGCGCAAGCAACGGGCGCAGGCCTTTCGATTTTCGTCGGTGGTGCGATCCGTGATCTGGTGAATACGGCGGGACAAAGCGGCGCTCTTGGCAGCGCGCTCACCTCCCCCTCCATCGGATATTCCGCCGTCTACCAGCTCGAAATCGGGCTACTGTTCATCACTCTCATCGCGCTTGGTCCTCTTGTTCGAGCCAAACCGCTTAACTCTTCAGAAAAACGCAGCCTCGAGCTGTCTGATTTCCCAACCTAAACCCCATAGGAGGCGACTATGATAGGCATAGAATTTTTTGGAAACTTCGATCTCGCAAGTGCTGCGATTTGGATGTTTTGGATCTTTTTCGCACTGCTGATTTTCTATCTTCAGACCGAAAACATGCGCGAAGGGTATCCTTTGCAAGACGAAGAAGGCAACGCAGCACCCAACCAAGGGCCGTTTCCTGTGCCAAATGACAAAACGTTCATTCTACCTGATGGCCGCGGTGAGTTGACTGTGCCCTCAGGTCAGCGCGGTGATCGTGATGATCTCGCACTTGAGCAAAGCGCGCGTGCTGCTGGATCCCCTTATATTCCAACGGGCAACCCAATGATTGATGGCGTTGGTGCCGCTGCGTGGGCCCCGCGCGAGGATCACCCAGAGCTAGATGCGCACGGTCATGTGAAGATCAAGCCGCTCTCTAAGTTGCCTGATTTTGCCTTCTCTGCGGGCCGCGATCCGCGCGGCTTGGTCGTAATGGCGGGTGACGGTGAAATCATCGGACGCTGCATTGATATGTGGGTCGATGTACCAGAGCAATTGGTGCGTTTCCTGACGATTGATTTGAACCCTGAAGGATCGGGTGAGACACGTCTGTTGCCAATCAACTTCTGCCGGATCAAAGGCGATCACGTGAAAGTACGCGCGCTATACGGTACTCATTTCGCAGATATCCCCGGCACCAAGAGCGACGAGCAAGTCACGCTTTTGGAAGAGGAAAAGATCATGGCCTATTACGGTGGTGGCACGCTTTACGCGGACCCAAGCCGTTCCGAGCCATTGCTCTAAACAAAGATCTGCCGGGCCTCTCGCCAGGGTTCGGCACCTATTTTTGAGGGACTACAGATGAATCACGACGACTTTAAATTTGAACCGATTCGCGGCCTTCCAGAGGAACTGCCAAGTGATGAGCAGATCCTTTGGCAGGGCAGCCCCAACGCGCTCCGTCTTGCGCGCGATGCGTGGGCGTTGAACTGGGTGATTGGTTATTTCGCCTTGCTGACGATCTGGCGCGTCGGCGTGTCCTCTGCGGATGTGCCGTTCACGACTGCTCTTCTGCACGGCGTACCATTCGTACTTGCTGGTGTCGTCGTGGCGCTATTGATTTACGCTATTGCTGCAATCCAAGCTCGCAGTACAGTTTACACGCTGACCAATAAGCGCGTGTGCATGCGCATTGGTGCAGCACTGACGATGACCCTAAACCTGCCATATGTGTGCATCGCGAATGCACAAGCGGCTGTGCGCGCGGACGGAACAGGTACGATCATGCTTGAGCTGACGGGCGAAACGCGTCTGTCCTATCTTATGACATGGCCCCATGTGCGCCCTTGGCATATGCGCCGCACACAACCTGCGCTGCGCGCTATTCCCGAAGCCGCAAAGGTCGCCACAATTTTCGCCGAAGCCGCAGAAACGCGTGTTTCCCAACCACAAGTCACACGCACGCAAGAGTTCGATCTTGACGCAGATGGCATAGCGGCGGAGTAGCAACATGGCCTCTTTCAACACACTTTCTAATGAGATGAAGCATCGCGACCGCGAGATGGTTCCGAAGTTTCTTGTCGTCGCAATGTTCGCGCTAATGGCGGCAAGCCTTTTGCTGGTTGGCGTCGCACGTTTCACGGGGCGTCCTGTGACTTCTGTCGTGGCGCATAGCGACATTGTGCAAGAGATCTCTGTTACGCTGCAAGGATCACGCAGTGAAGGCGTTGGTGTCTATGATGAATCAGGGGCACAACTCGCGCATTCGACCGACGCCAAGAAAGGCTTCATCGATGTAATTTGGGTCGCCGTCACACGTGAGCGTTTGGTGCAGAACCTTTCCTCAGATGCACCCCTTCGCGTTGTGCGCCGTGAAAACGGGCACGTCGGAATACTAGACGATACGACCGGTTGGAAGATCGAACTAATCGGATACGGAAAAGACAATGTAGCCGCTTTCGCCAAGCTGCTTGATTGATAATTCAGCCAAAGGGACATTCAAAATGGGACTTCTGACAAGATCAAAAGAAACCGCTCCTTGCACGGTGACGATATCGCACCGTTTTGAGGAGCTATCTGCGCATGTGAAATTCAACAACGGGGCCGTCGTGAACCCCGGTGACACAGTGCAAGTACAAGGGTCGGAAATCATGGCCCCCTATGGAGAACTGGTTGAGGAAGAGCGGATCGCCACAATCACGCGCGCCTCTAAGCTGGAACAACTTTGGACCCGTGCGACGGGTGATTTCGAGTTCATGGAACTCTGCGAATTCTCCTTTTCTGAAGAGGTGCTGTCATGAACGCCCCAGTCCACTCAGCCTTCGCCAATACCGCTGAAGAAGCCATCGCCGCGCAGGACGCTCTTGATGCCGCGACGCCTATGACGTCTGAAAAAGCAACCGAAGTTGCAATGCAAAATACGCTTCTAACACCCCGCTTTTATACGACTGATTTTGAAGAAATGGATGCGATTGATGTCTCATCTGTCCGTGAAGAGTGGGACATCCTGATTGACCAGATGAAGTCTGACCCAAACAAAGGTCACTTCAAGAAAACTGATGAATGGGACGCTGATTGGGACGGTATGGAGCCTGCGTTGAAAGCAGAGTTCATTGATTTTCTAATCTCGTCTTGTACCGCTGAATTCTCCGGCTGTGTTCTTTATAAAGAGATGAAGCGCCGTGGCTCGAACGAGGATATCACGACGCTGTTTCAACTGATGGCGCGCGACGAAGCGCGTCACGCGGGTTTCATCAACGATGCGCTGCGCGAAGCCGGTATTCGTGTGAACCTCGGCTTTCTAACGCAGAAAAAGAAGTACACCTACTTCCGTCCAAAGTTTATCTATTACGCGACATATCTGTCCGAAAAGATTGGCTATGCACGCTATATTACGATCTTCCGCCATCTTGAGCAGAACCCGGAATTGCGCTTCCATCCAATCTTCAAATGGTTCCGTGAGTGGTGCAATGACGAATTCTCTCATGGTGAAGCGTTCGCTTTGCTACTGAAAACAGATCCGAAATTGACGGAGAGTTTCACTAATAAGCTTTGGATCAAGTTTTTTCTCACGGCCGTTTATTCCACCATGTGGGTGCGCGACCACCAGCGCCCTGTATTTCACGATGCGCTTGGCGTGGATGTGACGTGGTACGGCCAGGAAGTGTTCCGCAAAACGTCGGAGATTTCCAAGCAGGTGTTCCCGATGACGCTCGATATTGATCACCCGCGTTGGCGTCCTAATCTCGATCGCATGGAAGCGGCTTCACGTCAGATCGCAGCGGCAAAAGAGCGTGGCGGCGTCCTCGGCTTCGCAAGTCGTGTAGGCGGTATGGCCAAGGCCGCGTTCGCCTTCGTATCGATCTTCACGATTCCTGCGCACAAAAATGCAGTGCCTGACAGTCCGCGGATGGAGCCTGCTTACTAATGCTCAGCTCGCCCTGGATCGCAGCGCTTATCGCATTATTTTCCTGGTGGTTCTCGACCGGGATCATCTTGCTTGTGGTGCGAAGTGCAGACAAAGCTAAAAGCGGTGCGCATGGTGCTTCGGTGTTCTTTAGCATTCCACTTTTCGCGCTTGGTATGGCGGGGCTTATCATCTCCGCCAGTACTTTGAATGTGATGAATGTCTATATTGCGTTCCTTTCCGTCTTGCTGGTTTGGGGCTGGATTGAACTAGCATTTCTCTCCGGCATTATCACAGGGCCAGAACGTCAAAACTGCCCCGAAGGTCTGACCGGGTTCGCGCGTTTCAATCGCGCGTGGCACACGCTGTCACATCACGAATTGCTTTTGCTTTGCGGTCTTTTAGTCGTCACTGTGGCTACAACAGGCGCTGAAAATACCTTCGGCTTCTGGGCCTATCTCATCCTCTTTACGGCTCGCATATCTGCGAAGCTGAACCTTTTCTTTGGCGTGCCACGCATCAACACAGAGTTTGTGCCAGCGCCGCTGCAACACCTCAAAAGCTACTTCCGCAAAGGCAATGTGACGGTCGCATTTGTGATCGGTGTCACGTTCCTCAGCTTGGCGACAGCATGTTTTGCAGAACGACTTTACTCCGCCGAAACTGCGCCAATGCAAGTCGGGTTCGCCCTGCTCTTTGCATTATCTGCTTTGGCGACACTTGAACACTGGTTGATGGTTATCCCATTGCCAGATGCGAAACTATGGCGTTGGATGTTACCTGCGCTGCCAACGACCTCTAAGACAGGACAGTCCCATGAACTTTGATGCACTCTTTTCCACCCAAATCGACGCTTTGAAAGAGGACGGCAACTATCGCTATTTCGCAGAACTCGAACGCAAATGTGGGAAATTTCCACATGCGGCGAACCACCACGAGGGCACGGTGCGCGATGTGACGGTTTGGTGTTCAAACGATTACCTTGGCATGGGTCAAAACCCATTGGTCATCGATGCGATGTGTGAAGCAGTGCAGCGCACAGGAACAGGGGCGGGCGGGACGCGCAACATTTCGGGCACGAACCATGACCACCTTTTGCTTGAGAACGAGCTGGCGGACTTGCACGGCAAAGAAGCCGCGCTGTTGTTCACTTCCGGCTATGTTTCGAACTGGGCCGCATTAAGCACTTTGGGAAGCCGCTTGCAGGACTGCATCATCCTCAGCGACGCGGGCAACCACGCCTCCATGATCGAGGGCATCCGCCATTCTCGCGCAACTAAAGTTCTGTGGAAGCATAACGACGTCGCCGATCTTGAGGCAAAGCTGAAAGAGCAACCCGCTAACGCGCCAAAGATTGTCGCCTTTGAATCGGTCTATTCGATGGACGGCGATATCGCGCCCATTCGCGAGATTATTGAAGTCGCCGAGAAGTACGGCGCTATGACCTATCTTGATGAAGTCCACGGCGTTGGCCTTTACGGACCGCGCGGCGGCGGTGTCGCAGAGCAAGAAGGCCTGATGGATCGGATCACTTTGATCGAAGGTACACTAGGCAAAGCGTTCGGCGTTGTCGGTGGCTATATCACCGGTTCCGCAGTTCTGTGTGATTTCATTCGCAGCTTTGCATCCGGCTTTATCTTTACAACGGCCCTGCCACCTGCGGTCGCGGCGGCGGCGCGCGCGTCTATCATGCACCTCAAAGCATCTGGTGTGGAGCGTCAACAACATCGGGCCCAGGTCGCTAAACTACGCGCAGGGTTGGACGCTGCGGGTATTCCCCATCTCGAGAACGAAAGCCACATCGTGCCGGTGATGATCAAAGATCCGGTCAAGACCAAGATGCTTGCGGATTACCTTATGGATCAGTGGGGCATTTACGTGCAGCCGATCAACTATCCAACGGTTCCTAAGGGGACAGAGCGGCTTCGCTTTACGCCCTCGCCTTTGCACACGGACGCGGACATTGATTATCTTGTCGAAGCGTTGACGAACCTTTGGAAGCAGTGCGCAATCGCGCATGATGTGAGCCAAGAGAGCGCTTAAACGCGGCTAGAAAACAGAGTGGTCGCCGCGTTCAATTGCGACACCACTTTCGATCACTTTAGCATAATACTCAAACAGGGTCTCCGTGCCGGTTGATGGCGTTTTATCCGCATCATATTTGCCCTGCTCTGCATTCCAAACCAACATGGATTCACTCGCGTAGTATTGACCAATCTGCGCTAGCCCCGCCTTCTCAGCCGCATTAACACTGACCAATCCAGCACAGCGCAAAACATTGTGGATCACACCCATCATCGCGATTGGCACATGTTTGAAATTAGGCTCGCGACCAAGCAATCGAAACAGCACCTCACCCTGTTCTTTTGGCGTTATCGCGTCACCTGGCCCACCAATCGGTAAGATCCGATTCTGACGCGTATCATCTTCGATACAGCCCGCAACGTAATCGCCCAAATCATCGTCACTGATCGGTTTACACGCGGTTAAAGTGCCATCGCCAAACACCAAAAATGGTTTACCCCTGCGCAGCCGCTCTATTTGGCCAGACAGGGATTTGAAAAACGCCGTGGGGCGAACGATGGAATAGGTTAGCCCAGACGCGATCAGCTTGGCTTCAAAGGCCAGTTTGGCATGTTGAAATGGTAAGGTTGGTTTTTGCACGCAGATCGCAGAAAGTAGGATGAAATGGGTCGCGCCGATCTGTTTTGTGAGATCAAGAACCGTAACTTGCGCATCATGATCAATCGCCCATGCGTCTTTGGCACCACCACTGCGCGACGCCAAACAAGACACTACCACATCAAATTTTTCAGCACTTAGCGCACCTGCCAAGCCCATCTCTGGCGCGGTAACATCACCGTAAACCACTTCAACACCAGCTGGCAGGGCGCTGACGCTTCGCTCAGAACGAAGCACGCAAGTGACCCCGTATCCTTGACGCAAAAGCGCACGAACAGCGCCGCTGCCTGCGGTGCCGCTCGCACCAAAAACTAGAACACGTTTGTCGAAAGCCATCCGCGTTCTTAACGCATTTCCGGTATCAAAAAAAGGGCCTGCTCACGAACGAGCAGACCCCTTTACCATCTACCGTTGGGTAGAGTTTAGTAAGCTGCTTATTCCGTACCCGCGGACACGATGTACGCCCAAACGTTCGTTGCGTCTTTTTCTTTTTTCAGCTTGAACGACATCTTGGATTTCGCTTTTTTGTCATCCAACGTTCGCTTCAAGAAATCTTTCGGGTCGGCGACATAATCCACGAATTCCGCTTCATTCCAAGCGAGACCCGCTTCGCCAGCAGCGACGATGGACTTGCCATACTTGAAGCCTTCAAGAGACCCTGCAACACGCTCGTTCAAACCGAACAGATTCGGTCCCGTCTTGCCGCCCTTTACGATAACCGTGCCATCTCCAGCGACCATCATGTGACATGCTTTGCACTTCTTGAAAACTTTTTCGCCTGCTTCTGCGTCGCCCGATGCATGGCCGTCTGCCAAAAGCGGTCCCGCCGCGAGACCAAGGCCCAATGTGAGGATGCTCATAAGTTTCATGTTGATATTCCCTGTGTTTGCGATCTTGACTTAGCGCGACTTCGAAGTAAGGGAAGGGCGCCTTCGGTATTTACCTAGTTATCAACCGCTTTTATAGTCGTGCAACGAGAATTCGGGAAACGTTTTCCCCTGGTCCTCACCGGATCTTGATCAAGTGTGTAAGTTATAGTTTACACTTGCAGAGTCATCAAGTGTAAGTTTAAACTTACACTATGACAGATCTAGCCAATCTTCCAGAACGGACCTTTCCAGAGCCAGCCGCCATGCTGCAACTGATCAAACCCATCACATGGTTTCCGCCCATGTGGGCCTATTTGTGTGGCGCTGTGTCTTCGGGCGCATCCCCAAACGGGCAATGGCTACTGGTCATTCTTGGCGTCATTCTTGCAGGCCCGATTGTGTGTGGCATGAGCCAGGCCGCCAATGATTGGTGTGACCGTCATGTGGACGCAATCAACGAACCGCACCGCCCAATTCCATCGGGTCGCATCCCTGAACGCTGGGGCCTAGGCATCGCCGTTGCAATGTCTGTTCTATCGCTCTTTTTCGGCGCGCAACTTGGCCCTTGGGGCTTTGGTGCAACTGTTCTAGGCGTACTTTCAGCATGGGCCTATTCAGTAGAACCAATTCGCTTGAAACGCTCAGGCTGGTGGGGGCCCGGCCTTGTGGGTCTTAGCTATGAAAGCCTGCCTTGGTTTACAGGCGCTGCCGTCCTGTCCGCAGGTGCGCCGAGTACGCAGATCGTTGTGATCGCACTGCTTTATGGGATCGGCGCGCATGGCATTATGACATTGAATGACTTCAAAGCACTCGAAGGGGATCGTCAAATGGGCGTGAATTCCCTTCCTGTGACCCTGGGCCCAGAGCGCGCCGCGCGTCTGGCGTGTTGGATCATGGCCTTGCCACAGGCCATCGTAATCGCACTGTTGATCGCGTGGGACAAGCCCTTCTATGCACTCGCCATCGCAGTCCTGTTGGCGGCCCAAGTTTGGGCGATGACAGTTTTGCTGAGCAATCCGAAAGCCCGCGCGCCTTGGTACAATGGTTCAGGCGTTACGATGTACGTCTCCGGCATGATGATCGCCGCTTTCGCCCTAAGGACGCTGTTATGACCCTGTCTTGGACCCAGATTATGCGCCTCGGCCTTGTTCAAATGGCCCTGGGTGCGATTGTGGTTTTGACCACTTCTACACTGAACCGCTTGATGGTTGTGGAGTTCTCTTTGCCCGCTTTGCTCCCCGGATTGCTGGTGGGTCTACACTACGGAATTCAGCTGTCGCGGCCGCGTTGGGGATATACCTCTGATACAGGTGGCAATCGCACACGCTGGATTATTGGCGGCATGGTTATCCTTGCTATCGGTGGATTTGGCGCGGCCTTCTCGGTGACATTGTTCGCGCAAAGCTACGCACTCGCGCTTGTGCTATCCGTGCTGGCATATGCGCTGATAGGCATTGGTGTTGGCGCATCGGGGACCTCACTACTGGCTCTGCTTGCGACGGCGACTGCGCCCCGCAGACGGGCTGCGGCAGCGACAATTACATGGCTGATGATGATCTTTGGCATCGCACTGACAGCTGGTCTTGCGGGTAGCTTTCTCGACCCCTACTCGCCCGAACGGTTGCTTAGCGTTGTGGCTGTTGTTGTCACCGCAGCAACGCTCATCACGATCCTCGCAATTGGCCGCATGGAGAGCCGCGTGAGCGCGATGAAAGAGGAAGCCCCAACTCCTTTCCTTGAAGGTATGCGCGATATCTGGGGCGAGCCAAAGACGCGCAACTTCACGCTCTTCGTGTTCCTCTCAATGAACGCATATTTCATGCAAGAGCTAATCCTGGAGCCCTATGCGGGCCTCGTCTTCAACTTCACGCCCGGCGAATCTACCGCCCTCAGTGGTGCACAGAATGGCGGCGTGTTTATTGGCATGCTGATAGTAGGTATCGTGGCGACCGGCCTCAAGATTGGCCAGTTGCGTACATGGGTGATCGCGGGCTGCCTTGGATCTTGCGCCGTGCTTGGCCTCATCTGCATGACAGGGTTCGCCTACACGGGTCTCAACTTTAGCTATCTTGTAGTCGCACTTGGTGTCTTCAACGGAATGTTCGCGGTTGCGGCAATTGGCTCGATGATGGCACTTGCTTCAGAGGGGCGTCACCAACGCGAGGGCACGCGCATGGGTCTTTGGGGTGCCGCGCAAGCGATTGCAGCAGGTTTTGGCGGCCTCACAGGGGCGTTACTTGTTGATGTGATGCGCAAGCTTACGCCCGATGGCCCCGCCTTTGGCACAGTTTTCGCTTTTGAAGCGCTGTTATTTCTCGCCGCCGCCCTGATGGCCGCGCGCGTTATGGAAACCCAAAAGTCGCCGCACACCGCGTCGCTTGTCCCGGGAGAATAAGCAATGTTTGATGTTGTTGTTATCGGTGGTGGCCCGTCTGGTGCCACAGCTGCGGAAGATCTCGCACGCTCAGGTCGCAAGGTTGCGATGATTGATCGTGATGGGCGGATCAAGCCCTGCGGCGGCGCAATTCCTCCGCGTTTGATTGAAGACTTCTTCATTCCCGACAGCCAAATTATCGCCCGCATTAACACTGCGCGCATGGTGTCACCGACGCAGCGCAAAGTGGACATCCCGATTGAGGACGGCTTTGTTGGCATGGTGGATCGCAAGGACTTTGATCCCTTCCTGCGCAATCGCGCTAAGGAAGCTGGTGCACAGTGTATGACAGGCACCTTCATGCGTATCGAACGTGACAGCGACGGCACGCACGTGGTTTACCGCGACAAAGAAAGCGGTGAAGAGATTTCGCTCGCAACCAAGCTGATCATCGGCGCGGATGGCGCACGTTCTAAGGTGGCGAAGGCCGAAGTTCCTGGCGGCGATAAGATCCCTTATGTGATCGCATATCACGAAATTATCGAAGCGCCTGCCGCGAGCCACAACTACGACCCTAAGCGCTGCGATGTGATTTATGACGGTGCGATCTCGCCTGATTTCTATGGTTGGGTTTTTCCACATGGCTCCTCTGCCAGTGTCGGCATGGGCACGGGCATCGATGGTGTTGATCTCAAAAAAGCGACAGCTGACTTGCGCGTGGCAGCAGGTTTAGAGGGGTGCAAAACCTTGCGCCGTGAAGGTGCACCAATTCCTTTGAAACCAATGGATTGCTGGGACAATGGAACTGACGTTGTGCTTGCAGGTGATGCCGCTGGCGTCGTTGCGCCTTCCTCTGGTGAGGGAATTTATTACGCAATGCTCGGTGGTCGCGTCGCGGCGACAGCGGCAAGTGCTTGCCTTGAGACAGGTCGTGCGAAAGATCTTCAACTGGCGCGCAAGTTGTTCATGCGTGAACATAAGAGCGTGTTCAAAGTGCTGGGCGCGATGCAAAACGCTTACTATCGCAGCGATGAGCGACGCGAACGTTTCGTTTCGCTGTGTCATGATGTAGATGTGCAAAAACTCACGTTCGAGGCCTACATGAACAAACGTTTGATCAAAGCACGCCCCATGGCGCATTTGAAAATCGGGTTGAAGAACCTCGCGCATTTGACGCGTTTGGTTTCCGAAACACGCGTATGACGCAGATCATGATCCCTGCTTGGGTTGAAGGCACGCTTCAACCTGTGGAGAAGCTCGCGGCGCATGAACGTGGGCTCAAGCACAAAGCTGTGTCCGTGTTTGTCGTCTCAGGCGAGCATATCCTGATCCAGCAGCGCGCCATGTGCAAATATCACACGCCAGGTCTTTGGGCGAACACATGCTGCACGCATCCAGAATGGGACGAAGCATCCGAGGTATGCGCTAATCGCCGCGTGAACGAAGAGCTAGGGATCACAGGCTTAAACTACCAATACCGCGGCAAGGTCGAATACCGCGCAGATGTGGGTGGTGGCTTGATCGAGCATGAGGTGGTGCAAGTCTATCTCGCCCATGCATCGCGTGATCTGTCATTCCAAGTGAACCCAGACGAAGTCATGGCAACCCGTTGGGTCCATCGTGACACGCTTAACCAAGAACTGCGCGACACACCTGCGAAATTCACCCCGTGGCTACGCATCTACATGGCGCAGCACGCGAGTTTGATTTTTGGGGACGCAGTGAGCGCCTAAGAAAGCTTAGGCTTAGTGACACTTTTTTGCTAGACGGTTGGGAACAAGGTCCGATGTCATCCAGTGTGTTTCGCTTCGGACGTGGTTCGCGCGCACATATTTACCCATGCGATTTGGCATTTCAATATCTGTGAATCCAGCGGCATCTCGTGCAACGAAACCCTCTTGTGTTTCAAAGTCCAATTTGTCCGCAAGGCTCTGAAAAAGCCCTTCTGCGAACTGACCACGATAGAGTATTTTTACTGGAGTGATCCCAAGCTCTTTGAACCTAATAATTGTTACATCCCAAGGCTGAATGTCGTTTTCGACAATCCAGGCGAAACCCAGGAAGTATGACTGGAGAGCATCATAACCTATTGAGTGTTGGGCATATAAGTTTTCCCCGACAATGCGCTCATTGTCTGCAAGCTGGGGAGAAATCCCAGCCGCGAATGCCTTAAGCCAATCGCGCGATGGGTGGTAGCGACTGTCAGGACTACGAGCGTAAGTGCCTTTGCTATGGATCGTTGTGTTTTCACCATCCATCTTCTCTGTGACGACGAGATCATCAAGCCTCAAGCCATCAAGCGAAGACATGGTTTTGTCATCACTTGTTGCCCCGAGTGAAATCGGCAGATGGAATGTACGCCCGTACTTTTTCATGCGTGTTTACTTGAACACTTTGTTGTTCATCAACAAGGTCCCCGATGAGCTCAAAGCGGCTCACCCAAAACACCCATCTTTTGCGGATACACGTTGGCCGCCTGCAAAGCCGTCGCGGCAATATCCGTCGCGGTCAAACCCGCATCAGCATACATCGCATCGGGTGCCGCCTGATCAATAAAGCGATCCGGCAAAGTCATTGTGCGAATGGCGAGGTCGCCATCGAGCAAACCCTCCCCCGCGAGATAGTGTAGCACCATCGCGCCAAACCCACCTTGGGAGCCTTGCTCAATGGTAATCAAAGCCTTGTGAGTTTTCACCAGCTTGCGAATAAGCGCGTGATCGAGCGGCTTGGCGAAACGCGCATCCGCGACAGTGGCGCTCACGCCCTGTGCTTCCATCAAATCAGCGGCCTTCAGGCTCTCAGAGAGATGCGCGCCAAAGGAGAGAATCGCTACATCAGCGCCTTCGCGCACGATGCGGCCTTTGCCGATCTCAAGCACTTCGCCGATCTCTGGTATCTCAACACCCGTGCCAGAGCCACGCGGATAGCGGAACGCAATCGGGCCACTGTCATGCGCGGCGGCAGTGGCAACCATGTGAACGAGTTCGGCTTCGTCCGAAGCGGCCATCACCGTCATGTTTGGCAAAGCGCTGAGATAGCCCACATCAAACGCACCTGCATGGGTCGGACCATCAGCACCAACAAGTCCAGCGCGGTCAATCGCGAAGCGCACGGGCAGGTTTTGCAAAGCCACATCATGCACGATTTGATCGTAGCCACGTTGGAGGAAAGATGAGTAAATCGCGCAGAATGGCTTGAGTCCACCCGCCGCCATACCTGCGGCAAATGTCACACCATGTTGCTCAGCGATGCCAACGTCAAACATGCGCTTAGGGAAGTGATCAGCAAAGATGTCCATGCCCGTGCCAGAGGGCATCGCGGCGGTGATGCCGACAATTTTCGGGTCCGCTTCAGCGAGCTTGCTCAACGCTTTGCCAAACACGCTTGTGTAACTTGGCGCATTAGGGCGGGATTTGCTTTGAACGCCGGTTGATACGTCGAATTTCGCGACGCCATGATACTTGTCAGCGGATTGCTCAGCCGGTGCATAGCCTTTACCTTTGACAGTGCAGCAATGGATCAAAACTGGGCCAGTTGATCGAGTGCGTGCAGCGCGCAAGACAGACAGAAGCTGGTCCATATCGTGTCCATCTACAGGGCCAACATATTGAAAACCAAGGTCTTCAAACATCGTCCCGCCTGCATCAGCGACACCTGTCACCAACTGGCGCGCACGTCTGGCATGATCACGCAATGGCCCGGGTAGCGCGGCTTCGAACCCTTCGGCTATCGTCTGCAATTCACCCAGAGGGGAGGCATAAAGACCGGAAAGATACTTCGACATTGCTCCCACAGGGGGCGCGATGCTCATCTCGTTATCATTTAGAATGACGAACATGCGCCGACCTTCTGCGCCTGCATTGTTCAGCGCTTCATAGGCCATGCCAGCGCTGATCGATCCATCGCCAATAATCGCCACCGCGTCACCAGTTGGCAGACCCATATCGCGCGCGATGGTGAAGCCTAAAGCGGCAGAAATAGAAGTGGACGAATGCGCAGCGCCAAAAGGATCAAACTCGGATTCAGCGCGTTTGGTGAAACCGGAAAGCCCGCCCTCTTGGCGCAACGTTTTCATGCGTTCGCGTCGCCCTGTCAGCACTTTATGCGGATAGCATTGATGGCCTACGTCCCAGATTAGCTTGTCGCGCGGCGTATCAAAAACAGCGTGCAAAGCGACTGTCAATTCGACCACACCAAGCGAGGAGCCGAGGTGTCCACCCGTCTCAGAAACCGCCTCGACGACTTCACTTCGCAACTCATGTGCGAGGGTCTCCAGCTCGGAATTGCTCAGGCCCTTCATATCTGAAGGAACATGGATACGATCTAAAATGGGGGTATTTGGACGCGACATATCTTGGGTCCTTTCTCGACGATTTGTAATGCTCGACATTTTTGGCTAGACTGTCGGCACGGGGACAGACGTTGCAAACGAGTTCCAACATCTGCCTCCCGTAGCCAACAGGATATGTCAGGACGTCGAGATCCTAACGCTTCCGCATGTTTGAAGGGACCCAAACATGCGGAACTTGGACAGTTGGGCCAAAGTCTGGCCCAACCGAATTACGTGAGCTGATTGATCGCTGGATCGCTCAGCAGGTGCGAGAACGGGGTTGGATCTTCCGTTTCGCGAGACTCTTCTGGTAGCAACAAACCGATGCCTTGCAACGCAACGAGACTGACCCAAATAACCAAGCAAAACATCATCGCGTAGCCAGCGCCCTTGAGCATCAAGAACGTAGCATCCGCGGTCAAGCGTGACGTGTTGCCAGTTCCCAGATAGTCGTGATTATCACTCATGATAAAACTCCTCTCATTCTTCTCAGCCGCTTAATCGAGCGGCGCATATCCGTGCTCTTGCGCCCAGATGAACCAGTTATCGACAACCGTGCCAGTCAGCAGAATTCCAATACCGCCTGTCAGCGTTGTCAGAACCGCGAACCACCAAGCCCAGCGGTGAATACCTTCCATCGTGGCGTTAAAACCCATGGTCCAGCGCCAGAACAAAGCTGCGCGCTCGGAGGCCGTGCCACGATCAACGATCTGTTCGATCTCGCGCTCGCCGCCGTAGCGAGATACCGCAAGGATCGTCGCACCGTGCATCGCAAACAGCAGTGCAGAGCCATAGAGGAAGGCGATCGAAAGCGCGTGGAACGGGTTGTAGAACAAGTTGCCATAGGTCAGCGAGAACAGGTTCGTCCAATCAAGATGCGAGAAAACGCCGTAGGGCACTGCTTCGGACCAGCTACCCATGAGGATAGGACGGAACAGGCCCAAGACCAACACAAGCCACAAAGCAGATGCAAACGCCCATGAGACGTGCTTGCCCATGCCCAGCTCTTCAGCGCGTAAATACGTGCGGATCCACCAACTGCACAGCGAGATCATGAAGAAGAAACCGGCGATTAAGAACCAGCCACCCTCATTCAAAGGAGCCATGCCAAGCCCGTATTCTTCAGCAGGCGGATCAAGCGAAAACCAGAACAGATCGCGCATGAAGATGCCTGGCGAATACTCCGCCTGGGCCCAGAAGTTCATCCCGATAATCACGAACCAGATCAGACCCGTTGCTATGGAGACGACGCCAAAGACGCCCAAGTGAAGCGGCCCAAGTTGTGCGTTGCCAAGAAGACCAGCGAGCTTGGAAAAGGTGGTGCCCTTTGTACGCTCGCGGGAAATGCTTCCATCAGGATCCACGCCCATTTCAGGGGGTCCTTGAACCTGAACCTGTGTGAAGATGTTTTGATATTCAATCATTGTTCATACCCTCCTACAGGTCAGCCCACCAAGGCAGTTCAGCATACCAATCCCACCACGCGCTCCAACTGTCGAACCAGATGGTGCCGGAAATCACGATACAAATGGCGCTCCAGACAACCGCGCTAAGCGCAAGAAACAGACCAAGACGGTGAATACCCAAGGGTCCAATCGAATAGCCGACAAGATCGCGGAAATACGTGTCTTCATGGTCTGGCGTAACAATCGGATTGCCTTTGCCCGTGTTGACCGCAGACAGAACGAGCGAGCCGTGAAGCGCGAGGGCAAAACACGTGGTAAAGAAGAACGTGATCGCGACCATATGCGCTGGATTATAGTGGAAATTGCCATAGGCGTAGCCGACATTGTTCACCCAATCGAGGTGGCTAAAGATGCCATATGGGAAGCCATGCCCCCAAGCACCCAAGAGCACAGGGCGAATGATAACCAGCGTGACATAAGCAAGGATCGCAATGCTAAAGGCGAAGGGCACATGCAATCCCATGCCTAGCTTTCGCGCGATTTCAACTTCGCGCATCATCCAGCTTAGGAACGCAAATGTTGCGCAGACTGTGATGATCTGCCAAAGCCCGCCTTCTTCTAGTGGCGCGATGCCCAAACCTACTTCTAACGCAGGTGGATTAATGGAAATCAACCATGGGTTCCATGTGTCGCCAAGCGCGGCACCATAGAAAATCATGATCGTGCCTAAAGCGGCAAAAAAGAACGTCGTGACGCCGAAAAAGCCGACATAAAAGGGACCTACCCAGAAGTCGAACAGATCCCCGCCAACCAGAGTCCCGCCACGGACCCGATATTTTCTTTCGAAGCTGAGCTGTGCCATCTTCTTTCTCCTTCTTAAGCCGGCGTCCGATTGGTGCGAGCAAAGACAAATAAAATTCTTAGGTTGCGGCGGGCGGCGCGCAATGAGCCGCCCGCTACGATTTTCTTAAACTGAGTTACTCGCTTGCTTCAGCCGCGAACGCGCGGTTGAACCAGTTTGTTTCTTCATTGCTGAGCAGAACGAGGTGAATCATCACCGCCAGCAAGAAAAGAAACACACCCTGTGCCACGAAAACGCGGCGTGGGTCGAAGATCAGCCAGACTTTGTAGAACTGTGCTAACATATGTTCTCCTTAGCCCCAGGCGAACCAAGGCAATTTGATGTACGTCAGTACGTGAGCAACGACGGCTACGACCGTAAAGATCGCAAACCCGCTCATGTAGACTGCGTGCAGCTCTTGCGCTTGCTCGTCTGAAAGACCCGTGAAACTCAGGTCATTTTTATCAGCCATGTTTTTCTCCTGAAAATATGTACTGACGCCGCGCTGCCCCCGCGACTGGGTGAACAGAAGCTCGTCTTCTGCCCGATATCCGCTGCCCCTTACGAGGCGGCGAAACTGTTAACCCCAGAAAATCCGAGGTGTGATTGATTGCGCTTCGCTCCACGCTTTGCGGATCGGCCCTTGCTCGGGCAGCGCCAAATTGCGCACCAACGCATAAGCCCAAAGCAGTGTGCAAATTGGCAAAGCGGCTAGCAGAATCAGGCCAAAGTAGACCTTGTATTCATTGCTCGACGCGGACGCAGATTTGCTCTCGTGCGCGTTCCATGAAGCGTTATTTGTAAGATCAGACATATTAGGCTCCTCCCGAAGCTGGTTGGAGGTCTTCCACAATTTCAAGGAAAACCCGTTCCGCCCCACTTTCGAGCGCGCGCTTTTCAGCAGCGTCCCGTAGCGTTTTTGCAGCAGAAATTCGTGTCAGGATGGGGTGGTTTGCCACGATCTCATCCAGTCGTTTTTGTGCATCCGCATCCCAAGGGAAATCGCGACGCAGTTGTGTCGGTGTTGCAGGCGTTTCGTCCATTTCCGTGCCCAGTGGCAGAATATGGAAGAGGGCATCAAAGAGGCTGTTGCAGACCTCTTGCACCAGATACGTCGCCCCCGCGTAGCCCATGAAAGGCGTGCCCGTCGCGCGCCGGATGGCGGCACCAGGAAAGGACGCAGGAATGAACGAAGGCGCAGGCCCGAAGCCTGATTTCATCTCCGCAAGGTACATTTTTTCATTGATGGACCCCATCACAATGAGCGGACGTTTTTGGTGCATCATTGCGCGCACTTCGTCATTGTTCGTCTTTTTGCCGCGAAGGCGTGCAACAGCAAAAGCGCAAGGTAGACCCAAATCATCCTCAAGAAACTTACGAACTCCACGCGTGTAGGTTTCATTGGCAACAATTGCGAAGGACGCAGTCGCAAAGAAATCCTGAGTTACAGAGCGCCACAAATCCCAAACGGGTTTGATGGTGGAATGCTTTTCCTGTTCAATGAACGGCTCAGGATCGAGACCTAGGTGCTCACCCAATGTGCGCAAGAATTTCGTAGTTGAATCGATGCCAACGGGCGCTTGCAAGTACGGCTTGCCAAGCACCTCGCAAAGTCCACGTCCAAACTCGCGATACATGCAGATGTTCACATCCGCATTTACCAAGCCACGCATTTCAGCGACATGCGCACCGAGCGGCATGACCATGTTGATCTCAGCGCCAATGCCTTCAACGAGACGGCGGATTTCGGCCAGATCAGATGGCATGTTAAACGTGCCATACATTGGCCCAAGGATATTCACGCGAGGCTTCGCGTCCTCGGTCCGTTTCTTTTCAGGTGGCATACGGCCTTTGGTCATGCCAAATTCCGTAAAGATCCAAGTCATCGCGCGATCTGCGGCTTCCCATTGATCTTCATCAATCGTGCGCGGTAAAAAGCGTTGGATGTTCGTGCCTTGCGGCGTCACGCCACCACCAATCATCTCAGCGATAGAGCCTGTGACAACGACCGCAGGAAGCGCGGGATCAAGCACGCCCCAAGCGCGCTTCATCGACTCTTCCGTGCCAGCACCCATCTCTTCTTCGGCGAGGCCCGTCACCACAATCGGGAGCTCATGCGGTGGCAAAGCATCGGTGTAGTGAAGCACGGATGTGACCGGGAGGTTTTCACATCCAACGGGTCCGTCAATGACACATTGCAAGCCTTTGACAGCGCAAAATGCGTAAACAGCGCCCCAGTATCCGCCCGCGCGGTCGTGATCTTGAACTAACATTAGATCATCTCCGCTGCTTTGGCGGCTTTCGCGGCGCGTTCTAGTTTCTTAAGGTTCGTGGTACGGAAATTCGGGTGCAAGTTCGGGGATTTCTCCCACACGCCTGCAGTGTCAGCATTGCCGACGCCTTCAAAGAATTCGCGCATATTAGCCATGCGATCTTTGTTACCAATCGCAGCGTTCACGACTTGCGCAAGCGAGCCTGCCCCAGCAGCGCCCATCAGCGGACGCGCAGAGATAAGGTTGGTGAAATAAAGCGACGGAATTCCCAGCTCTTTACCCTTCTGAACAACAGGCGTTGTCCCGATGGCGAGGTCAGGTTTAATCGCTTCCATCGCAGCGCAATCATCCTCAAGCGAAGCACGGTATTTTACTTGAACGCCTTTCGCCTCTAACCAAGCCGCATCATCTGCGGACCAAGGTGTCTTGGGGCAAGCGGTGCCCACATAAGGAACTTCAGCACCACTTTCGATCAGTAAGCGCGCAACCAAAAGTTCGCTGCCTTCATAGCCGGACAGCGTGATCGTGCCTTTGATCGGTGTCGCAGCAAGCGCTTCTTTGATCATTGGTAGGAACTGATTTTGGGCCGCAGCAATTTGATCTGCGGGCAGATTGAACGCCTCACCAATGTTCGCAAGCCAGTTACGCGTGCCATCTAAACCAACAGGCGCAGAACCAATCACAGGACGCCCCGCTGCTTGGAATTCGCGCACGGACGCTGTGTAGAACGGATGGATCGCAGCAACAGCACCGCAATCAAGCGCCGCATAAAGCTCACGCCATTCACGGCACGGAACCACAGGACCGGCGGCAAGGCCAAGAGGTGCGAGCATTTGACCAATCACCATCGGATCGGCTGGGAACATTTCACCAAGCAGTGACACGGTCGGGCGATCCGACTTACCGCTCGCAGGCATCGGCACAGGGCCTGCCTCGATCTCTTCACGCGCGTAATTCAGCATCGCCCCTGCAAGGACGTCTTTTGCCTCCGCGTGAGTAGGAATGCCGAAACCAGGCACGTCAATGCCAACGATGCGCACGCCGTTAATCTCCTTCGGGAGAAGACGGAGCGGAACACCAGAGGCCGTCGGAACACAAAGGTTCGTCACAACAACTGAGTCAAGCTTTTCGGGGTCCGCAATGTCATGCACCGCTTCGCGAATGTCCTCGAACAGTTTGCCCGTGACCAAGGTTTCCGAATTGAACGGAACGTAGCCGACAGAACGTCGCGCGCCATAGAAATGCGACACAAACGAGAGGCCATAAACGCAGCAGGCAGATCCACTGAGGATCGTCGCAGTGCGTTTCATCCTTAATCCAACGCGTAAAGAGCCGAATGCGGGGCACATGCTCTGCGGCTTGTCATGTGGTCCTTGCGGGTAATCCGCCGCGTATTGATCCAAAATGTCAGACTTGCCAGCAGCCCGCGCCGCCGCTTCCATCTGAGCCGTGCCAGCAGAACAGCCACCCTCAAGTGCAATCTCTTTGACCTCTGCAGGAGCGTCTTTTGGAACTTCGAACGTTATTGGAGAACTGACGTCGATAATGCCCAAATCAGCAGGTGCTTTCACGTCTTTATCGGCGGGCACAATTTGTACCTCGCCGTTCTCATCATATGCAACTTCATAGCCGTCACGGCCCAAACCTTCGCTCATGACGATCCTCCTAAGTGGAGGTTTATAGGGTCTATGCGATTAAGCATCGTCATACACCACTTCAAGACTAACCTTAGGCTTGGAAAACTTGCCACGCATGTCTTCATCCGTGGCAGGCACTAGCTGGTAATCACCACCTGTATCTTTGGCGTCGAACAGACCCAAAAGACCGTCTTGATCAAGTGGCGTCGGACGCACAGGTGGCGCGATGCCAACGGCTTCGCCAAGCTGGGCAAACAGCCCACCCCACTGAGACTCTTTTGTGCCAACAATCTGGTAGTTTGCAGATTTCTTGCGCAGATCATCATCCTGCGGAATTGCCGCGAGAACGGGAATATCGACCGCTTCAGCAAAGGCTTGCGCCTCGCCAGAGCCGTCATCTTTGTTAATCACAAGACCCGCGACACCAACATTGCCACCAAGCTTGCGGAAATATTCCACGGCGGAGCACACGTTGTTCGCCACATAAAGCGATTGCAAATCGTTGGACGCAACAAGGATAACTTTCTGCGCCATATCACGTGCGATAGGCAGGCCAAAACCGCCGCAAACCACGTCGCCTAAAAAGTCGAGCAGGACGTAATCGAAATCCCAATCGTGGAAACCCAGCTTTTCGAGAAGCTCAAAACCATGGATAATTCCGCGACCACCGCAGCCACGACCAACCTCTGGTCCGCCAAGTTCCATCGCGAAGACACCGCCGCGCTTGAAGCAAACATCACCGATCTTGACCTCTTCACCAGCAACCTTTTTAGCACCAGACGTTTCAATGATCGTGGGGCAAGCTTTGCCACCGAACAATAGGGATGTCGTATCAGACTTCGGATCGCAGCCAATCAGCAAAACCCGCTTGCCCTGCTCAGCCATCATGTGGCTGAGGTTCGCGAGCGTGAAGGATTTGCCAATGCCGCCTTTCCCATAGATCGCAATGATCTGGGTTTTGCTCGTCGGTTCACCTTGCGGCACTTCCAAAGACGGCTCGACAGCGGCTTCATCACGCAGGCGTTGGTCGAAGTCTTTGAGATTTGGCACTTCGTCTTTCACGTCGCGTCCCTCCAATTCAGCATCATTTTGAGGCATTCAGGATCGCTGAACGCCTGCTCATATGCAGCTGGCGCATCGGCTGAATGCGCGCTGTGCGTGATAAGACCGCCAAGGCTCAGCGCGCCGCTTTCGACCAGCGCGCGTGTGGCGATCAAATCATCCCTGTTCCATTCAGCCGCGACGCGAAAACGTGCTTCCTTCATGAAAGCTGGCGGGAAGGCGAAGCTGATGGCATCTGTGTAAAATCCGGCGAGAACGATCTCTCCGCCGCGTGCGATCCGTCCGATAAGGTCACCAAGCACAGCAGTGGACCCAGACGCATCGTAGATAGATTTATAATTGCGACGCGGATCATCCTCTGGAGCGATCACATCATATCCAATAGCGCCTGTGCGGCGTGCCGGGTCAATTTCCCAAACCGTGGGCGCAGGCGCACCAGCGGCAAGCGTGAGACGTGCAAGTAAACGACCAAGAACGCCATGACCAACAATCAAATCAGGAACCGCTTTGCCCGGCCCCGCCATCGCGTGACGTGCAGTCGCAGCCAAAGCAAGCAAAGCACCCTCAGCGCCAAAACCTGAATCAACTTTCGTGACGCGATCCTCGTTGCTGACCAAAGTGCGCGACGCGCCACCGAACAGGCCAAACGCGCCCTCATAACAATTCGCTCCGGGGACAAAGACAGTGTCACCCGCCTTATACATGCTACCCATGGGCGCTTCGATAACTTCGCCCATGGATTCATAGCCGGGCACAAGCGGGAAACCCATTCCCGGGAAGGGGGGCATAGCACCGGACCAAAACAGTTTTTCGGTGCCCGTGGAAATGCCAGAGTGATTCACTTCGATTACCAAATCACCGTCGCTGGGCGGCGTGATCTGCAAAACGTCTAAGGCCAGATCCTTCGGGCCTTTCAGCAAAACAGCAGTTGTTTCCATGTTGACCCCCTCGGTGATCTTGCCGGTCCCGCGTTCAAAAGACTCAGGTGCGACATTACTTCTCATGTGTAAGGTAAAACTGACATGCTTTAGTGTCAACAAAAACTGACACTTATCCTAACGGTTATTATTTACACGCATATAAACAAGTGGTCACAAAGGGGCGCATTGACTTGGGCATCGTGATATTTTCAAAGCCAGCTTCCTCACAAAGCGTTTTTATCTCAGCGGCAGAACGCGCTTTGCCGGTTTGCATCGCCAATGTATAAAGCGCAAAATAGACATCGCCCGCGCGTTCAGGTTTTTGGCCACCAGACATAGGTTCGGAAATTATCAACTGACCACCGCTTGGCAGGGCCTCATAGCATTTCGCCAAAAGTTGGCGCACCGTGCTGTCGCTATGATCATAAAGCACACGGATCAGGCTAATCGCATCAGCTCCAGTAGAGATTGGATCGGTCTTGAACGACCCGCATTCGAATCGCGCGCGCCCGCTCATACCTGCAGTTTCAAACCGCGCAGCAGAGCTTGGCGCGACCTCCGGCAGATCGAAGACAACCAGTTCTAGATCTGGATAAGCATTGCCCACTACCTCAAGAAACGCGCCAGAACCACCGCCCACATCGCGCAGTGTTTTGATGCCGGAGAAATTGATCGCGCGCAGGGTATCTTGCGCCACCAACTCTTGGCTTTGCGCCATAAGGTCGGAATAAGTCGCGGCTACATCCGGCTCCATCCCACCGCCAAAGACGTAAGGCCAAAAAGACGCCAGCTCCGTCTCTGTTTCGCCACGAAAGAACGAGACTGGATCAGAGAGATCGCGGTAAAGGATATCATGATGCTTGATCATCGCGCTTAGGCCTGGAACACCCACAAGTGCTGCACCCCTTTGCGTCAAAACATATAGACCACCGCGCTTTTGCTTGATCAGTTGAATCGCGACGCTTGCACGCAAAAGGATCAGCATTCGCTCTTCCGGCACACGGCAAACATGGGCCAGTTGCATCACCGTCATCGGCTCATCCAGCAAGCGTTTGGGGATATCAAACTGCACCAAAGCCATTAAAACTTGCGACTGGCAAAACCCTGCGAGCAAATCAAACAGCGCTTCGCCTTCGCGCCGCACAATGCCGCGTGTCAAAGGAAACCCAGCGGCCCATGTCTGAAATTTACGCGATGAAATCAGTCTCGCGAAAAAACCACCCTTAGGCTTTTTCGCTAGTGCGCTTGGTATATCCATGCGCGCATCGGTCATTTATTCACCTGGAATTTTGTTGGCCTGACTAGCACGCCATTTCAATGGCGTAAGCACTTCTGCTTGCATGTTCACCAGCTTGGCCAAACCTGCTTCGCCAGGACATTTTGGGATCGAGGCAATCGCACCGCTTAGGATGTCTTTCATCCGATCAATAGCGCCGTATACGCCAAATTCAGTTACCGCATTTGGGCGCCCATGCAGATCATCCTGACCCACAGGCTTTCCTAAAGTTTCTTCGTCATAGAGCGCATCACGCAGGTCATCGGCCACTTGGAAGGCTTCACCAATGCGCGCGCCCAGTTCTTCCCATTGCTCGCCCTCTTGGCCCGCTGCAATCGCGCCCATTTGTGTCGCTGCAATGAACAATGCACCGGTTTTGGAACGATGATAGGCGGCAAGATCAACCGTGCTTTCGCTTTCCCACCCCTGCCCTGCGCAAATGCCGTTGGGCATGCCTGTGCGATCTGCGAGAACCTTCATCAAGCCAATCGCACGCATGGGATCAAGGCCGGCAACTTCGGTGAGAACAGAGAAGGCCATGACGATAAGGCTGTCACCTGTGAGCACCGCGAGCGGCTCGCTGAATTCGATATGTGTCGTTGGCTTGCCGCGCCGCGTATCTGCGTCATCAAAACAGGGCAAATCATCATGGACGAGCGATGCGCAGTGAATCAACTCAAGCGCGACTGCCGCCGCATCGGCAATTTTGGGGGCATCATCACCACAGGCCGCAGCGACGCTGAGCAAAATGTTCGGACGAATGCGTGCTCCACCAGGACTGACAGAATAGTGCAACGCGCGCGCGAGTTTGTCAGGGGATGGCACCGCTTGACCGGCCTTGATTGCACGCGACATGGCGCTTTCGATGCGCTTTGCAAAATCCATCCGGCACTCCTTTAGCGGTTCGACAGCTCAAGTTTGTATTTTCTTGAAGACTACTAATATGTAAACTAAACTGGACACATTCGAGCAGCCTGTCAATCCAAAGCCTGCGAAGGGAACCTGTTTAATGACCACAGCTGCCCCTCATATTGCGATCATTGGTGCTGGTATCGGTGGCCTTGCGGCTGCGTTGCGCCTTTCATACGCTGGGTGCCGGGTTACTGTTTTAGAGCGTCACGCGGGTCCTGGTGGCAAGATGCGCACGCTGCCGACGATCGCTGGTGACGTGGACGCGGGTCCCACTGTTTTAACGATGAAATCTGTTTTTGAGGACCTCTTTGCCGATGCAGGTTTGCGCCTTGAGGATCACGTGACGCTACAAGCTGAGGATATTCTCGCCCGCCATTTCTGGCGCGATGGCAAAGTGTTAGACCTTATGCGCGACGCAGCGCATAGCGGCGAGAATGTGGCGCGTGCGTTCGGATCCAGCGGTGCCGAAGAGTTCACAGCTTTCTGCCAACAAACAGACCATCTCTTTGATGCATTCGATGGTCCAATGATTCGCTCAGCGCAGCCCTCCCTCGCTGAGCTTGCACTCACCGTTGCAAAATCCCCCAAGCTTCTGCGCGCGATGAGACCACTCAGCACGCTTACGCAAAGCTTGAACAGGCATTTCACCGATCCCCGTCTCGCCCAGCTTTTTGCACGCTATGCGACCTATGTCGGGGGCCTGCCCACGCAGTCACCCTCGCTTTTGAGTTTAATTTGGCAAGCTGAAAATCAAGGAGTCTGGTACGTCAAAGGGGGTATGCATCAACTTGCAAAAAGCATCGTAAATGCCGCGCGCGGGTTTGGCACGGAATTTGTGTATAACGCTCATGTCACGCGCATCAAAACACAAGATGGCAGCGTTTGCGCTGTGCAAACCGAAGACACGCGCTACGCCGTGGACGCCGTGCTGTTCAACGGCGATCCAAATGCACTGCAAACTGGCCTGCTTGGTCCAACAATTGAGCAAGCCGTCAATAAAGGCATGACCACCCCTCGCAGTCTATCGGCCAATGTCATGTCGTTTGCAGCCATTCCCAAGGGCGTGGACCTCGCCGCACACAACGTCTTTTTCGCGAGAGATCCTCAATCGGAATACGCCCCGCTCGCCAGGGGCCAGCAACAGCGTGATCCAACGCTCTACATTTGCGCGCAAGATCGGTTTGGCGGTGCAACGCCTGATGGTCCTGAACGCTTCGAAATTATCCTCAACAGCCCGCCAAATAATAAAAATGCCGCCCCAAGTAAGAAAGAAACAGAGCAATGTCAGACCTTGATCCTTCAACAGCTCGACCAATTTGGTCTCGATTTCTCTCCCCAACCTGCGCCCGACACTCTGACGATGACCAGACACTTCGCTCAGCTGTTTCCAGCGAGCCACGGATCCCTTTACGGACGGTCCCCACATGGGATGATGGCCGCGTTCAAACGTCCGAGCGCGCGCAGCAAGGTGAAGGGGCTTTATCTGGCAGGAGGCGGCACGCATCCGGGGGCGGGGGTGCCGATGGCAACCCTCTCCGGCGCGCATGCGGCCGCGGCGATCTTGAGCGACCTAACTTCAACATAGACGTGCCTGCGGGTGGATATGCATGGTGGTATGTAGACGGTGTAAGCGATGATGGCACGCGCGCGGTTTCTGTTATTGGCTTCATCGGCTCTGTCTTTTCACCGTGGTACGCATGGTCAGGGCGCGGTGAGCCAAACAATCATTGCTGTATTAATGTTGCGACTTACGGCAGGGGCGGGCGTTTCGCGATGACAGATCGCGGCAGTTCTGCTTTGCGCCAAAGCGAGGATTGCTTGCAAGTCGGTCCTTCTTCCATGCGCTGGGACAATGGCGCGTTGATCATCGACATTAACGAGGTGTCTTCTCTCCCTCTCATCTCGCGCATGCGCGGGCAAATCCGCCTGCTCCCTTCCGCGGTAACCAGCGTTGAAATGCCCCTCACCCTAGATGGCGCACATGTCTGGCGCCCTTTTGCGCCAACCGCACGCATCAGCGTCGATCTGGAAGCAAAGGGTTGGCAATTCGAAGGGCACGGTTATTTCGACAGCAATTTCGGCACGCGCCGTTTGGAGGATGATTTCACCACATGGAACTGGGCGCGCTATCCAACAGCAACGGGTTCCACCTGTTTTTATGATGCGAACCGATGCGATGGGTCTGTGCTTGATGCGGCGATCAACTTTGACGAAGACGGCAACGCGCTTGCAGTTTCTGGCCCTCCGAAGACACCGATCAAACGCACGCTTTGGGCATTGAGACGCGACACGCGCGCGGATGTGGGCACAACGCCCAAGCAAGTCAAAGCCATGCTTGATGCGCCATTTTATTCTCGCTCTGTCGTGCAGACGACAATCGATGGCGAACGTGTTGAGGGCGTGCACGAAGCGCTTAATCTCAATCGCTACGGCTCAAACCTGATCAAGCCCATGCTCGCTGTGCGCGTGCCGCGCCGCAAGAACTGGACGTTTTAGAGCTTGGATAGATCCAGCGCTTCGACCTCTGGGTTCAGGTTTGCAACGGAGTAATTCAGCATCGCAGCGACACTGACCCAGATCAAATACGGAAGCATCGCAAGGCCAGCCCATAGGTCTAGCGACATGTGTGTGATGAAACATCCCAGCACTGAGAGCCATAAGAGCGCCATAACGCCAAGCGCGCCCTTCAAACGGCGCAAGCCAAAGAACATCGGCGTCCAGAGCGTATTAAACGCGATTTGCGCTGCCCAGAAAGCCATTGCAAAATGGCTGCCCTCTATCACTGCGACGCGCGCAGCGGCGAAAGAAATCAGTAGATAGATCGTCGTCCACATCACCGGGAATACCCAATTCGGTGGTGTCCATGATGGCTTTTCCAAGCTCTGATACCATGCGCCGGGTGGGAACAAACCGCCTGTCGCGCCTGCACCAAAACATGTACCTAGAAAGAGTGCGAAGAGTAAATATTCCATGGCGTCACCATAGAGCCGCGTTTACTCCGCCGCTACCCCGATTGTCGCTTTGGCGTTGACCTCGCGCGCTTTCAACTCAGACAGTACTGACAAAAGCGCCCCCGTGCGCCCCGTGCCCCAGTCCTGCGCACGTGGCTTATTCGTAGCGACGGCGTCCACCAAAAAGCGCACTTCGTCCAAAGCAGGTGCAAACAGAACAGGCGATTTCGGCAAAACCACGCTCGCGGCGGAGCGCAGGCCTGAGATACCAATCAAACCCAGCTTATGCACCGTATTCGTGCGCGCACGGTGGTTGATGGAATCGTGCTTAAGTCGCGTCAGTTGCGTGCCAATTGCTGCATATATAAAGCGTGCTGCGAAAATGCCTGTGCGCGCGTTGAGCGGCAACGAGCTTATCCCCGTTTCAGAGCGTATATATAAACGACGTGCCTCGGCCAGCAAACGCTTCACCATTTTGCGCACTGCAAGGGAGGCTTGCGGATCGCTCATGAACGCATCAGGCGTCATACCCGAACCTTCAATCCATTCAAGCGGCAGATAAATCCGCCCAGCGCGCGCATCTTCGCCAACATCGCGCGCAATGTTTGTCAGTTGCATCGCGACACCCAAATCACAGGCCCGCGCCAAAGCATCCGCATCGCGCACGCGCATCAGCACACACATCATCGCGCCAACCGCAGAAGCCACGCGCGCAGAATATCCACGCACATCAGACAGCGTTTCATACCGCCGCTCCACAGCATCCCACGCCAGACCCTCAAGCAAGGCTTCCGGCAAAGCGCGCGGCATATCGAACCTTTCACACACGGCCGCAAACGCACGATCCTCCGGTGCATTGCGTGGCGTGCCTGCGTAAACTAGATCAAGCCGAGCTTGCAAATCAAGCACTGCTGCAACCTTGTTGCTGCCCTCGTCCACTTCATCATCCGCGAGGCGACAAAACGCATAAAGCGCCAAAGCAGGGTCGCGCACAGAGCCTGGCAGAAGTTTGGAGGCCGCATGAAACGACAAAGATCCTGTGCGGATCACTTCGCGGCAATGCTCAAGATCATCAGGGTGGATCACCGGCGCGCTCATTCTGCGGCCAACCTTGTCTCTGTCTCAACTGAATGCATATCAGGCACCATTTTGCTCAACACTTCTGCGCTTGAAACAACCCCCGGAAGACCCGCCCCGGGATGCGTACCCGCACCTACAAGAAAGAGTCCTTTCGCCTCTTCGCTCACATTGTGAGGGCGAAAATAGGCGCTTTGAAGGATACGCGGCTCAAGCGAAAAACCAGAGCCATGCGGACTAAGATACCGCTCGCGAAAAGTCTCGGGCGTAAAGACCGTTTCGGTTGTGATGTGATCCTGAAAACCAGGAATCAGCTTTTCCACTTCAGCAGCAACCTTCGCACGATAGATCGGTTCTTCGCGCGTCCAATCCACAGGGTTATCCCAATTGAGATGCGGAACAGGGGAGAGCACATAAAACGTATCATCCCCCTCAGGGGCAGCGCTCTTGTCAGTCACACATGGGCGATGAATATAAAGGCTCATGTCATCCGCGAGTTTACCGCGCATGAAGATATCTTTCAGCAGGCCCTTAAAACGCGGTCCATTGGCGATCGTATGATGCCCCACATCGGCCCATTTGTCCGCCGTGCCTTTGGTGCCAAAATACCAAACATAAAGCCCCATAGACCACCGCTTGCCCGCAATCTTTTTGGGGGTCCAACGACGTTTTTTATGGTTACGTAGCAAATGCGAATAAGTATGCCCCGCATCCGCATTACTGACGATCAAAGGCGCATCCAGCTCGCTACCATCCTTGAGGCGCACGGCCTTTGCAGCGCCTTGGTCAATCAGGATCTCGTCAACAGTGACGTTCTGTTTGACTACGCCACCCTGCGCGCGCACCACATCCGCCATCGCATCCGCAATCGCCTGCACCCCACCGATCGCATAATGCACGCCGTAGGTTTTTTCGAGATGCGCGACCAAAGCGTAGATCGAGGTCACATGCGTTGGATCACCCCCAATGAACAGCGGATGAAATGAGAGCGCCATGCGCAAGCGTTCGTCCTTCACACGCGACGCCGCTAATCCGTAGATAGAACGATCCGCGCGCAACCTTGCAAACGTAGGAAGAACTTTGATCGTTTCCCAAGCACGGTGCATCGGCTTAGCAACCATGCCCTCAAATCCAACCACATACCGCGCACGGGCATCCTTCAAGAACTTCTGAAACCCCTTCACATCGTTCGGGCTTAGCTTGGCGACCTCTGCCAACATCTTGTCGTCGTCAGAGCTTGCGTGGAACTTCGTGCCATCCGGCCAACGCACCTCATAGAACGGCTCTAAAGGGCGCAGGTCCACATCCACATGAAAATCACGGCCACAGTCAGCCCAAAGACGTTCAAACACATCAGGGACGGTCACAATCGTTGGACCAAGATCAAAACGATGGCCATCTTGCTCAATAGACGATCCACGCCCACCCGTCCGATCCAAGCGATCGAGCACGGTAACCGCATAGCCCTTCGCGCCCAAACGCATCGCAGCCGACAAACCACCAAGGCCCGCGCCAATCACAATCGCACGGTTGTCCAATCCATTTTCTGAAAGCTGTGTCATGATCAATCCCGGCAACAACTGTCTAGTCTAGCTTACAATTCTAGCGTGAGGGTGCTTCACAAAGCAAGGGATATGTGTCACTCTAAGTTTACACATTAGGGAATCTTTGGGAACACATGACGATGTCGCAGGTTGTCAGTTTCAGTCTCTTTCGCTTTGGCTCATGGCGCGCACGCGTGTGGGCTTTCGTGATGATGGGACTCGCGCGCCGTCATTTGCGCAAGGTCGAGAGCATCAATTTCTGGAAGCTGTGCGGCTCCGGCTCTGGCGAAGGGTTCACACCTATCCCCAACACATCTGTCTACGCGATTCTCGCGACATGGCCCGACGAGGCAAGCGCGACACGCGCGATAGAGAATGACCCCCTGTTTCAACGCTACAAAACCCATGCATCAGAGCATTGGAGCTTGTTTATGAGCACCGACACCGCGCGCGGTGCTTGGTCTGGCAAAACCCCGTTTATTCCAACACAACATTACAAAACCGGCCCACTGGTGGCCCTGACACGCGCTACGATCAAGCCAAGCATTGCCGCGCGCTTCTGGCGACGTGTGCCGAATATTTCCAGCGTGATTGGTCAAGATCCAAACGTCCTTTTCAAGATCGGTGTCGGTGAAATTCCATTGCTGCATCAGGTGACGTTTTCGATTTGGCGCGACGCCGCGCAAATGGCGAATTTCGCACGCACAGGACCGCATGCAGAGGCCATCAAAGCCGTCAGAGATGAAGGCTGGTTCAACGAAGAACTCTACGCGCGTTTCACCCTTATTTCAGACATCGGAACATGGGGTGGCACATCGCCCTTAGCAAAAGTGGACATAGCATGAAGCATCCATTCCCTTTCTCCGCCATTGTCGGTCAAGACGACATGAAGCAGGCGATGATTCTCACGGCCATCGACCCATCGATTGGGGGAGTGTTGGTGTTTGGTGATCGCGGCACAGGCAAATCTACCGCCGTGCGCGGGCTTGCAGGGCTTCTACCGAATATCAACGCTATCAAAGCCTGCCCAGTCAACAGCGAACACTTTGCCGATTGCCCGGAGTGGGCGAATGTCACACACAAAGACACACACGAAATTCCAACGCCCGTCGTTGATCTGCCCCTCGGTGCATCAGAGGATCGCGTCACCGGTGCGCTTGATATCGAGCGTGCGCTGACACGTGGCGAGAAAGCGTTTCAACCGGGGCTTTTCGCCCAAGCGAACCGCGGGTACCTTTACATTGATGAAGTGAACCTTCTCGAAGATCATATCGTTGATCTGCTTTTGGACGTCGCGCAATCCGGCGAAAACGTGGTGGAGCGTGAAGGCCTCTCGATCCGCCACGCCGCGCGCTTTGTGCTTGTTGGCTCCGGCAATCCAGAAGAGGGCGAGCTACGTCCACAGCTCTTGGATCGCTTTGGTCTTTCGGTCGACGTCGCATCCCCAAGTGATATCGACGAACGTGTTCAAGTCATCAAACGCCGCGATGCCTATGAGAATGATCATGCGGCCTTCATGTTGCGCTGGCAGGCGGAAGATGCCGCGCTGCGTGATCGCATTGTCTCTGCACGCATGGCTTTGAAGGACCTTGAAACACCCGATAGCGCGCTGCGTGATGTGGCCGAGCTCTGTCTCAATCTTGGAGCCGATGGTTTGCGTGGTGAATTGACCTTGCTCAAAGCTGCGCGCGCTTACGCGGCGTTTCGCGATGATACGCATCTTGCCACCTCCCACATTCGTGCCACAGCTGCGCTCGCCCTGCGCCACCGCCTACGCCGTGATCCTCTCGATGATGCAGGGTCTGGCACGCGGGTTGACCGCATCGTGCAAGACACGTTGGGTGTCTGAATGACGCCTTGGCACCGCGCTACTCTCGCTCTGACTTTGCTAGCGATTGATCCGGATTCTTTCGCTGGCTTGATCGTGCGTGCGCGTGTCTCTCCTGTGCGCGATGCTTTCCTGCGTACGAGCCAGAAAATACCAATGCCACACGTCAAATTGCATCCGAACATGACTGCGCAGGTCCTTGATGACGAAATTGATCTCTCGTCCACTCTCAAAGCCAGTACGCTCATCATGCAAAAAGGCCTGCTGAATCGCGATCCGTCCCTCTTCATCCTTCCAATGGCGGAGCGCGCTGATCCATATCTCACTGCCCGTCTTAGCCAGACGCTCGACGCGGGTAACGGACATGCGTTTCTTGCCCTTGATGAAGGTGTTGAGGATGAAACGCTCCCCAATTCCCTAAGTGATCGCGCGGCGTTCTGGATTTCGCTTGATGGTTTGGCGCTTGCGGACTTTGAGCCTGTGACACTCCCTGACAATCTCGTTCAACTCACCAAGGACGCGCGGCACGTCGATATCCCTGATGAGGTTCCTGAGCAGCTGGTAACGCTCGCAGTCAACCTCGGCATCCCGAGCCTACGCGCACCGACCTACGCGATGCGCGCCGCGCAAGCTCATGCGGCACTGCATCAGCGCAAGGTGATCACGGCAGAGGATCTAAGCATCGCTGTTGATCTTGTCTTTGCCCACCGCGCCACTCGCCTGCCTGAAACGCAAGACGAGCAGCCAAAGCAACCGCAAAACGAAACGCGGCAAAACGAGGATGATACGCTTTCCATCCCCCAAGATCTCTTGCTCGACGCTGTGAAAGCCGCGTTGCCGGCCGACGTGCTGGAGAAGCTCGCGAGCGATACCAAACGCAAAGGCACCACTGGCAACGGGGCTGGTGCCAAGCAAAACGGCAATCGGCGCGGCCGCCCCCTGCCCGCGCGCGCAGGGTCAAAAGCCAATACGGCGCGCGTCGATTTGATCGCCACACTGCGTGCCGCTATTCCCTATCAAACTATCCGTAGAGAAGCTCAACCCCAGCGCACAGGCCCCATCATTCACCCCGGTGACCTGCGCCGCAAACGCTATCAAACGCTTTCCGATCGTTTGCTGATTTTCACAGTCGATGCCTCTGGTTCTGCCGCAATGGCACGTTTGGCTGAAGCCAAAGGTGCCGTGGAAATGCTCCTTAGCGAAGCTTATGCACGTCGTGATCATGTGGCACTGATCTCTTTTCGTGGCCTTGATGCAGAGGTTCTTCTGCCGCCCACGCGCTCGCTGGTACAAACCAAACGTCGTCTCGCGGCGTTGCCCGGTGGCGGTGGAACACCGCTTGCCTCCGGTCTTACAGCGGCTTTATCTCTCGCAGAAACCGCGTCACACAAAGGTATGAGCGCGACCATCGTTCTGCTGACAGACGGGCGCGCGAATATTGCACTGGACGGTCAAGCCAACCGCACACAAGCAGGTGATGATGCGCAAACGATAGCGCGCAATATTCTAAGCGCTGGGGTTGATGCGTTGGTGATTGATACAACCATTCGCCCCGAACGCAGCCTTAAGCAACTGGCAGATATGATGCACGCCAACTACATCGCATTGCCGCGCGCAGATGCAAAACGGGTCAGCGCCGCTGTCACCGCCTCTTTGGCAAGCTAAGCGCGATGGACTGGGCGAAAGACAGTGCAACTTGGCCCAACACTGCCCATTCGCGTTTCGTGTCTAGCGCGCCCCATCGATGGCACGTGCAGGACATCGGCGATGGGCCTCTCGTTTTGCTTTTGCATGGGGCGGGTGGCGCGACGCATAGCTGGCAACATCTGACCCCCTTACTGCAACCTCATTTCCGCGTCGTAGTGATTGATCTTCCTGGGCAGGGTTTCACCAAGCTTGGCGCGCAACAACGCTGCGGATTGGACGCGATGGCAGAGGATATTCTTACCCTATGTCGCACAGAGCAGTTCAATCCTTACGCTATAATCGGTCATTCCGCAGGAGCGGCCATTGCTTTGCGCATGGCGGAACTTATGGCACCGGACCAGCCTAAGATCATCGGGATAAACGCAGCACTTGAACCCTTCGCAGGTGTTGCAGGTGTGATGTTCCCTTTGCTTGCGAAAGCTATCGCAGCCCTGCCCCTTGCCGCTGATTTTTTCAGCGCCACCTCCTCGCGCGGACAAGGGGTCGAGCGTATTTTGAAAAGCACAGGATCAAACCTGCCAAAGGACGATATCACCTTTTACAAGCGTCTTGTCGCCTCGCGCTCGCATGTGAATGCAACGCTGCAAATGATGGCGCAATGGTCGCTCAATAACCTGATTGCAGGCCTGCCGCAGAACGGTGCTGAGACGCTTTTGATCGCCGGAAAGAAGGATACTACCGTTCCCCCTAAAACATCCCGGAATGCCGCGGCGAAAATGCCAAATGCGCGGTTTGAGTTGTTGCCAAATCTCGGTCATTTAGCGCATGAAGAAGATGCAGAACGCGTCGCCACCATAATACTTGAGGCGCTCGCGCCTTTGCACATCGAAAACCAAGGAAGATCACTATGACATCCCAGAAAACCATCCTGCGCGCTCTCAGCGGTGAAACATTGCCCACGCCGCCAATCTGGATGATGCGCCAAGCGGGTCGGTATCTTCCTGAATATCGTGCCACGCGCGCGCAAGCTGGTGATTTCCTGTCTCTTTGCTATAATTCAGAGCTCGCGACCGAAGTGACCTTGCAACCTATTCGACGCTACGGCTTTGACGCCTCTATTCTATTTGCGGACATCCTTTTGGTGCCTCAGGCCTTAGGGGCAGATCTGCGGTTTGAAACGGGCGAAGGCCCGCGTTTGTCGACAATCACCACGCGGGCAGAGCTGGACGCTTTGAAACCTGCGGATGATATCCACGACCATCTCTCTCCCGTTTACGAAACGGTCAATCGACTGTCTAAGGCGTTGCCTGACGAGACGACTTTGATCGGCTTCGCAGGTGCTCCATGGACCGTTGCGACCTACATGATTGGCGGCAAAGGCACGCCAGACCAAGCGCCCGCGCATGCGTTGAAGGCCGAGAACTTGCCTGTCTTTGAAGGCGTACTCGATCGAATCACAGAGGCCACGATTGCCTACTTGAACAAGCAAATCGAAGCTGGCGCTGAAGTAATCAAAATTTTCGATAGCTGGGCTGGCTCGCTCAAAGGGGATGATTTCGACAAATATTCCCTCGCACCCATGCGCAAAATCGTTGATGGCGTGAAAGCTGCACATCCAAACACACCGATCATCGCTTTCCCACGTGGCGCGGGCGAGCGCTACAAAGGGGCACATGCCGCCATTGGTGCCGATTGTATTGCCTTTGACGACGCTGTCAGCGCCGAGTGGGTTGCACAGAACGTACAGCCCGACGGCTGTGTGCAAGGCAACCTTGCGTCCAGCCATATGGTGACAGGTGGTGAGACCTTGGTGTCTGAGACGCGCCGCATCGTCGATGTGCTTTCGAACGGACCACATATTTTCAATTTGGGTCACGGTATTACGCCTGATGCAGATCCTGAGAACGTTCAGTTGATGATTGATACAGTTCGCGCCTAAACGGTCATCTCAATCGTTGACGGCGAGGGACGTCGATCGTCAAGTTGCAGAGATCCAAATCAGGATTGCGGTCCTCAATCGCTACACAGCTCTTGGCAGACCTAAAATCGAGCTAGTGTGCCGACTCCGCTTGCGAAAAGGAGAAGACTGCCCTTCACCTGATTTGTGTAAAAAGCCAAGTGGCCGCTCTATTCAGTTGAGCCACGAGGCCACTCTCGAGTTGGCCTAGCGCGCAAGAAAACGAATGTCAGCGCAAAAATCACCCCATGGCACTTCGCACGGTTCCGAATTAGGGTGAGGTAACGCTAACACTCTCTTGGAGCCTACCTTGTCTAAAACTGATGCTCGCCCTCTGACGCTTCGTGATGTTTCTGAAGAATCCGGTGTCTCGGAAATGACCGTCTCGCGGGTTTTGCGCAATCGTGGGGACGTCTCGGCGGCGACCCGTGAAAAGGTGCTCAAGGCAGCGAAAGAGCTGGGTTATGTTCCCAACAAAATCGCAGGTGCGCTTGCCTCCCAACGCGTGAACCTTGTCGCAGTTGTGATCCCGTCGCTCTCCAACATGGTCTTTCCTGAGGTGATGACAGGCATTTCTCAGGTGCTCGAAGACACAGAACTTCAGCCAGTTGTCGGTGTGACAGATTACCAGCCTGAAAAAGAAGAACGCGTGCTTTTCGAAATGCTGTCCTGGCGACCCTCTGGCGTGATTGTTGCGGGTCTAGAACATTCGGATGCCTCGCGTGCGATGCTAAAAGCGTCAGGCATTCCCGTCGTCGAAATCATGGATGTAGATGGCACGCCAATTGACACGAGCGTGGGTATTTCCCATCGCCGCGCCGGACGTGAAATGGCGCAAGCGATTATCAAAGGACGCTATGAGCGCATCGGATTTATGGGCACGAAAATGCCGCTCGATCACCGTGCGCGCAAACGCTTCGAGGGATTCACTGAAGGGCTTGGAAAGGCGGGCATCGAAATCGCAGAGCGCGAGTTTTATTCGGGTGGTTCTGCATTGGCCAAAGGTCGTGAAATGACTGCGGCTATGCTTGAGCGTGATCCAGAGCTCGACTTTCTCTATTATTCCAACGACATGATTGGCGCGGGTGGTCTGCTGTATCTTATGGAAAATGGTTACGATATCCCTGCGCAAATCGGTCTTGCGGGGTTCAATGGTGTCGAGTTGTTGCAGGGCCTGCCACGGCAATTGGCAACGATGGATGCCTGCCGACAAGAGATTGGTCGCAAAGCTGCTGAGATTATTGCGCAACGTGTTGAAAACCCAGAAATCGAGCTGGACAAACGCGTTGAGTTGACCCCTAAAATTAGCTTTGGCGAGACGCTGAAACGTCGTTAGCACGTGGCGCTGCCCGTTCTCAAAAACAAAGCCGCGCGAGCAATTTTTCTGGATCGGCACTTGCTAAGCGCTGCACCCTCGGGGTCTGGCAAGGGCGAAGACTTATTGGATCTGATCACCCAACTTGGCTTTGTTCAGGTCGATAGCATCAACACGGTTGAGCGCGCCCATCATATGGTTCTGCGCGCGCGACGAGCAGCGTATCGCCCCACAAACCTCACGCCCTTGCTGGAAAAAGATCACTCCCTATTCGAGCATTGGACGCATGATGCCTCCATGATTCCAACCGCGTTTTTCCCACATTGGAAGCTACGCTTTGAGCGTGATGCAGAAACATTGCGGCGTCAGTGGCGCAGTTGGCGGCGTGAAGGGTTCGAAGAAAAAGTCGACACGCTTTTAGAACGCATTGAAGCGGAAGGGCCCAAGTCTTCGGCCTGTGTTGGCGAAGGCGAAAAGCGTGGTTCTAGAGGTTGGTGGGATTGGCATCCTTCAAAGACGGCCTTGGAATATCTGTGGCGCACAGGTGAATTGACCATCACGCGTCGCGAATCGTTCAAGAAGTTCTATGATGTGACCGCGCGTGTTTTGGATGCGGGTTTGATCTCCTCAGAACCCAAAAGGCAGAGCAGCATCGATTGGCTCTGTAATGCCGCTTTGGATCGTTTGGGCTTTGCAACATCAACCGAGATTGCGGATTTCTGGGATATCGTGACCAAGGCGGAAGCGAAGGAATGGTGCGCTACTGCGGGTCTAACTGAGATTGATGTTGAAAGTGTTGATGGCACTTTGCGTCGCTCTTTTGCGCGCGATGGGATTTTGGACGAAACGCCCCCAAAGCCCACAAGCCGCCTGCGCATTCTTAGCCCCTTTGATCCGGCGCTTCGCGATCGCAAACGTGCGGAACGTTTGTTTGGCTTTCACTATCGCATCGAGATTTTCGTGCCCGAAGCAAAGCGGCAATACGGGTATTACGTGTTTCCAATGCTTGAAGGTGACAGGCTTGTAGGCCGCATCGACATGAAGGCCTTGCGCTCTGATGATATTTTGAACGTTACTGGCCTTTGGTGGGAAAGGGATGTTCAGGCAACACCTGCACGACGTAAAAAACTATTGGCTGAGCTGGATCGCATGGCGCGATTTGCGGGCGTTGAGCGCGTCGTGATTGACCCGAAGCTTGGCCTTACGTCAGAACACTAGCGCAACTGGTCCACGAATGTGTCGATGAGTTTATGTTTGAGCAGCTTCCCTGTCGGCGCAGCGGGCAAGCTAAGCGCAAGAATGATCTGGCTCGGGCGTTTGTAGGGTGACAAGCGCGGTTCGACAAAGGCGCGTAAAACTTCAGTGGAGACTGTATCCAGGGAGGGGGTTTGCACAAAAGCAAGTACCTCTTCATCCCCTGTAGACGTTAGCCGACCAACGACCGCAGTCTGGATCACATCTGGATGATCGTTGAATGCTGCCTCCACCTCGGGCGGGTAAATGTTGAAGCCGCCACGAATGATCAGCTCCTTACTGCGCCCAAGGATATGTAGCAGGCCAGCGTCGTCAATCCGACCCAGGTCGCCTGTGTGCATCCAACCTTCTGCATCCAGAACCTTGTCGGTTTCATCCTCATTGCGGAAATACCCAAGCATAATATGAGGCCCGCGCGTCAGCACCTCACCAATCCCATCACCACCGCCCGTCGCGGTTTCGTCAATCGCAATCTCGACCCCTGCCAAAGGTGGCCCAACAGAGATATCTGGATCACCAAACGCGCTTTTGGTTGTGCACACACCTGCGCTGGTTTCGGTCATGCCATAGCCGTTTTGCAAGGCGATCCCATAGAACGCCTCCGCCTTGCGTTTCCACACGGGATCAAGCGGAGCGGCGCCAGATGAGACATATCGCAAAGACCCGCCAGCGATGGAGGCGATCCCTTGCTCTGCTGTGTATTGCATCAAAACTGCGTGCATCTGCGGAACTGCTGGCAAGATCGTCACGCCATCGCGCAAGGCCGCATAAAGCTTGGCCACGCCAAATCGTGCTTCTAACCGGATCGTCGCGCCTGCAAACGTCGCCGCCATCAGCATCGAGGCAAGGCCAAATACATGTGTCATCGGCAGCGCGCCATAGACTGTATCGTCCTGCGTCATACCCCGTGTCTTAGCCGATGTTTTGCCCGCGTAGACCAGATTACCATGGCTGAGCATCACCCCTTTCGGTGTACCCGTCGTCCCTGTTGTGTAAAGCATCACGGCAACATCGAGATCCTTAACAGGATCGCTGACGCCCAAATCAGCCATCATAACTGTGCCCCAAAGACCGTGCACTTCGCGAACCTCAAAAGACGCACCATGGGTTTTGGCGTCTTCGGATACGTTCGACATGAAAATGGCGATGCGCGGCGCGGCGTGCGTAACGATGCGGTTTAATTCAGTCGCCGTTTGTCGCGCGTTCACAGGAACCGCCCAAGCACCGACCAGAGAACACGCATAAATGAACGCGCAAACAGCCGCACAATTTTCCGTCACCAGAAGCACGCGATCACCGCGTTGAACGCCAGCCAGTTTCAAAAGGTCAGCAGCGGCTTTGGCGCAATTCCACTCTCGCTCAAACGTCCATTTATCTCCATTCCAATCCTCAAGCGCTACCCCGTAGGGCCGCTTTGATGCCTGATGTTGAAGAAACTCATGAATGCGCATGTGTTGCCTTTGAAAGCCGACTCGCCGCTGCCTCAGCCTGCGCTTCAAGCCGCAAAATGATCTCCGCCATCGGCTCTATGTTATCCGTAAGTCCAAGCGCATGGCCCGCAGACAACATCCCGCGCGACACATCGCCTGTTTCGTAAGCCTCGCGTCCCACAGTGCCAGCCACATGCGCGCGCAAACCCCCGAATCCGATTTCTGGGTTCTCCAATTCAAGCTTCGCAACCACGTCAGTCGTTTCATTGCGCAGCGTGCGAATTGTGTTGCGCACAGTGTGCATCGTCAGCGCTGTGTCCCGTTCTGTGGCATCGACAAGCGCTTGTTTGTAACTGCGATGCGCGTTCAGCTCCTCCGCAACAAGCAAGCGTGTGCCCATGACAACACCGCTCGCCCCCATGGAAATGGCAGCAGAAATCTGCGCGCCATGGCCAATGCCACCTCCTATGAGAAAAGGGATCTGCAACCGCTCAAGCGCGAGCGCATTGTTCACCATCGTTCCAATCAGATCGAGCCCGGGATGCCCCCCACATTCAGCGACCATATCAACGCCAATGCTTTGGGCTTTCAGAGCAAAACGGACGGAGGGCACCTTGTGAATGACAAACGATCCCTGCGCTTTCAACTGTTCCATATATTCTTCGGGGTTACGACCAGAAGTCTCAATCGCCTTAACGCCTTCATCCGCAATCAATTTGAAAATATCCGCGGTCTTTTCGCCCGGCACCAACTTGGGCAGCATAGACACGTTTACGCCAAACGGTTTATCGCCACACAGGCGTTTGGCTTTCGTGATTTCGCTTTTCAGATCTTTAGGATCAGGAAATGAGGCAGCCGTCACAAACCCCATGATGCCCGCATGGGCACAGGCTGCAACGTAATCCGCATCCGCAAGCCACATCAGCCCACCTGCCAACACGGGCAATCGTAGACCAAATGCTTCCGTCAAGGGCGTGTTCAAGATCATGGGTAATCCGGCTTTTCTTTATTGAGAAAGGCGGCGATGCCAATCTTTGCTTCCGTATCGACAACCGCGCGGATCATCGCTTCGCGTTCCGCGTCGAGCTGTTGTACTTCACTGTTTTCATAGGCGCTACCGATCAATTCTTTGATCGTTCCTTGAGTCTTGCGGGGACCTTTGGCGAAACTCTCTGCAATAGCATGTGCATGACTCAAAGGATCGGTATCGATGGCGTTGATCACTCCAAGGTCCGCCAAACGTTCCGCAGTCACAGACCGCGCGAGCAGGCACATTTCACTCACCATTTGACGCGGCAACATGCGTGTCAGCGCGGACGTCAAGCCAGCATCAGGCACGACACCAGCCTTCACATAAGAGGCCGTGAACGTCGCACTCGGCGCAGCGATGATCATGTCACAGGCCAAGGCAAGCGACAGGCCAGCCCCCGCAGCACCACCCTCAATCGCAGCGATGATCGGTACGGGCGCATTGCGCAGACCAATCACCAAATCATGCAACTCCTGAACCTTCGCGCGGCGCTCTTCTAAGCTAAGCCCACTGCGTTCGCGAAGCGTGTTCAGATCACCACCAGAGCAAAAGAAACCGCCCTCAGACGCAAAGATGATCGCGCGGATGCTGGGATCAATTGCGCGCTCCAAAGCCTGCGAAATTACGGTGTAAAGATCCGATGAGAGCGCACCACGCTTTGTGGGGTTAGCGTTTACGATAACCAAAGTGGCGCCTTGTTGCTCGATTCGTGCAAGGCTCATGTCAGTTTCTCCTCTGAGACACGTTTGAACACACCGCTCGACGTAGCGATCAAAGTACCATCTTCATGACGCAGCTCGCTCGAAATGAACTTCAATGACTTGCCACCGCCTGTGATGCGACCCATCGCAGTCACGCGCCCAGGTCGGCCCGGTGCTACGAACTGCACGTTCAGCGAAACGGACAGGAACGGCGCAAGTCCCAATGGATCAACCGTCATGCTCCCCGTTGCACCGCTCGCGCTATCTAGAAGCATGGTCGCGATCCCGCCGTGAAGCACGTCGTGACGGTTCAGGTGCTGCTTATCCAAATCAAGCCAACAGCGAGCGCATCCATCTTCATGACCCACGTCGATGACATATCCAACCAGCCTTTGCGTTCCTGTTTCATTGCGTATCTCGCGCTTCATTTCAGACGGAACTCAATGCAATAAAACGTTCCAGATGATGGTCCGTATCCCCGAACATATGATCCGCCATCACCACGCGTTTCGCGATATGGGCAAGCTCATATTCTTGGGTCATCGCAATGCCGCCATGCATCTGGATCGCCTCTTCCGCAATCAAACGCGCGGCTCGGCCAACTAGGTTCTTTGCGGCGCTTACATAACGATCCCGCAAGTATGTGTCCGCGTCCAAATATCCAGCAGCGCCAATCACTGCAGAGCGCACTTGTTCCAGTTCAATCAACATATCAGACAAGCGATGCTGCAACGCTTGGAACGTACCAATAGGCTTTCCGAATTGCTTGCGTGTTTGCAGATAGTCGATGGTCAGCTTCGTCGCCGTTTCCATACCCCCAAGCGTTTGTGCACAAATCGCGGTGATCGCTTTGGCATAAACAGTCTCTAAATGGGGGAATGCCACGCCTTTTGAACCTAGGCGCATTGTGTCATCAACACTTAATCCATCCAAATAGATGTCCGCAGCCACACCCCCACCCATCACAGGTGTCGTGCGCATATCAAGGTCAGACGCAGGCACTAAGAATAGTGAAATGCCATTTTGATCGTCATTGCCACCGCTTTCACGTGCGGAGATAATTACAAAATCTGCATTCGGCGCGCCCATAGCCATGGACTTGTGACCCGTGATTTTACCATCCTCATACTGGGTTTCCACACGACTTAGATCATAGCGACTGCGTGGCTCACTATGAGCAAGCGCGATCTTGGTGCTTCCGTCAATAACAGACTCTAACAACCCCTTTTGTGCCTCAGTTCCAAGCGCAGCGATCAATCCACCGCCGAGCAAACAAGTCTCTGACACAGGCTCAACCACACCCGCACGACCGAGTTCTTCGAAGACCACTGCAATGTCAAAACCAGCACCGCCAAAGCCACCGAGCTCTTCGTCAAACAAAGCGCCTTGGATGCCAAGTTCTGCCAGTTGCGCCCAAATTTCAGCGCTCATACCACTGTCGCTATCGAGGATCGCATTGCGTGTCGGCACGTCATATTTATCAGCTAAGAACCGTCGCAATGTGTCTTGTAGCATTTGGCGTTCTTCAGTCAGCTCAAAGTTCATCGCATCGCTCCCAAGGTTGTTTTGGCAATGATTTGGCGCTGCACTTCGTTGGAGCCTCCAAAGATCGACAACTTACGATTATTGAAATACTCTGCGGCGACAGGCGCTGCATACTCTGGTCCAAAGGGCGCTTCATTCGCGCCTTCAATTGCCTCTGACGCGAAGGGCAGCGCATAGGGTCCAACCGCACGCCGTGCGAGATCGTTGATCTCTTGGCGGATGATGGAACCCTTCACTTTCAACATTGATGCTTCCAGCCCAGGCGCACCGCCTTTGGCGGCTTGGCTCACAATCCGCAGATTGCTGAGGCTCATCGCCATCAAATCAATCTCGACCTGCGCAATACGCCCAGCAAAATGCGGATTTTCGATCAACGGTTTGCCAGCTGACAATTCAGATTTGGCAATGCGCTTAACGGCTTGCAAACCTGCGTTTGAAAACCCGACACCTGCAATATTCGTGCGCTCATGCGTCAGCAGGTATTTGGCATAGGTCCAACCCATGTTCTCTTCACCAACAAGGTTTGCGACGGGCACTTTCACATCAGTGAACCACACTTCATTCACTTCCGCACCACCATCCAAAAGCACGATAGGACGCACTTCGATTCCCGGTGTGTTCATGTCGATCAGCAGGAACGAAATGCCCTCTTGCTGCTTCACATCTACATCCGTGCGCACCAAGCAGAAGATCATGTTTGCGTGCTGACCTAGGGTCGTCCACGTCTTCTGGCCATTGACGATATAGTGATCGCCCTCACGCACTGCGCGCGTTTTAAGCGACGCCAGATCGGACCCGGCACCTGGTTCAGAATAACCCTGACACCACCAATCTTCGCCGCTTAGAATACGCGGCAGCCAATGATCGCATTGCTCCTGCGATCCGAATTTCTGCAACACAGGCGCGAGCATCGATAGGCCAAAAGGAATGATGCGTGGCGCATTGGCGAGGGCAGCTTCTTCCTCATAAATGTGGCGCTGCACGGCGTCCCATTCCGCGCCGCCAAACGCTTTGGGCCAGTTCTGCGCAAGCCAGCCTTTGTCGTTCAGAATGCTGTGCCATTCGTCCATCTCAGCCTTGGTCAGATCGCCACCAAGGCGCACTTTCTCCGACATCTGCTTTGGCAATTTCTCAGCTAAAAAATTGCGCACTTCGATTTGGAACGCGCTTTCTTCATCGGTGTAATTCAGATCCATTATCGTGGCTCCTTAAAAAATTTCGAACAGTCCAGCGGCGCCCATACCGCCACCGATACACATTGTGACAACACCCAGCTTTGCACCGCGACGCTTGCCCTCAAGCAGCAAATGTCCAGTCATGCGCGTGCCGCTCATTCCGAACGGATGCCCAATCGCGATGGAGCCGCCATTGACGTTGCATTTCTCGTCATCAATCCCAAGACGATCCCGCGAATACAGCGCTTGGGAGGCGAAGGCTTCGTTCAGTTCCCACAAATCGATGTCGTCGACTTTTAGCCCATGCCGCTCCAGCAAACGCGGCACCGCATAAACTGGCCCAATGCCCATCTCGTCAGGCTCACATCCCGCGACCGCGAAGCCTTTGAAAGCACCAAGCGGTTCGATACCTTGGCGCTCTGCCTCGCTCGCCTCCATCAGCACCACCGCAGCAGAGCCATCAGAGAGCTGGCTGGCGTTCCCAGCGGTCACATAACCGCCTTCGCGTACCGGACTTAGCCCAGTTAGACCCTCGATATTGGTCTGCGGACGGTTACACTCGTCGCGATCTACAGTGACCTCGTGCTGCGAAATCTCACCCGTTTCTTTGTCCTTCACAGCCATAGTCGCAGCCATTGGAACAATCTCATCCGCGAACTTGCCCGCCGCTTGCGCCGCCGCCATACGCAATTGCGAGCGCAGGCCATATTCATCCTGCGCATCGCGCGAAATTTTATAGCGCTCGGCCACATTATCCGCCGTTTCGATCATAGTCATATAGACGGCAGGCTTATGTTCTTTGATCCATGGATCATGCGATGGCACCGCGTGATTCCCCGTGAGTGAGATGCTCTCAACACCACCCGCGACCATCGGGCCCGCACCGTTTTGAATGGATTGTGCCGCCATTGCGATGGTTTGCAAACCGCTGGAACAGAACCTGTTCACAGTCGCGCCGCATACCGACACGGGCAGGCCTGCGCGCAATGCGATTTGACGCGCGATGTTGCCGCCTGTTGCGCCCTCTGGCGTGGCGCAGCCGATCAGCACATCCTCCACGCTGGCAGGATCAATTCCCGCGCGCGAAATTGCGTTTTGCACCGAATGCGCGCCCAAGGTTGCGCCATGTGTTTGGTTCAGAGAGCCGCGAAACGACTTTGCCAAACCGCTTCTAGCGGTTGATACGATCACTGCTTGTTTCATACAGTGTCTCCTTTGTTCAGATCATCGAAAGTTTTTCCAGCCGCCACGAGGCGTTCCAAAAGCTGTGCAGGCTGCCAGAAGAAATCATCCTCTTTGGCGTAGCTTTGGATATCCGCCAGAATTCCGTCCAGCCCTTGCAGGTCCGCCCATTTCAAGGGCCCACCCCAATGGCGCGGAAATCCGTAGCCAAAGAGCAGTACCATATCCACGTCCAGGGGCCGACGTGCGATGCCCTCACCAACGACTTTGGCGGCCTCATTTACCATCGCGCACATATAGCGGCGTTGGATTTCATCCTGGCTAAAGGCACGCGGCGTGATGCCAAGTTCGCGGCGTTCCGCCTCAATCAATGCCGTGACATTCACATCAGGCGTGCCACCACGTTTGCCCTTTTCGTAAACGTAATAGCCCTGCCCCGTTTTCTGACCAAAATGCCCTGCTTCACACATCTTGTCCGCATATGTGGCAACGCGTTCACGGGCATCGCGCGTCGGTGCAAGGCGCTTGCGTGTAGCCCAACCGATATCGAGGCCGGCCAAATCAGCGACCTCAAAGGGACCCATCGCAAATCCGAACGCGGTCATCGCCGTGTCGATCTCAAATGGCGACGCACCGTCCAGAACCATGTGATCAGCACAAGTGCGATACGTCTTGAGGATACGATTGCCGATGAACCCGTCACACACACCAGAGCGCACTGCAATCTTACGCATCATCTTGCCAAGCGCAAAACCAGTTGCGACAACGTCAGGCGCGGTGTCCGCCGCAACGACGATTTCGAGCAGTTTCATCACATGCGCGGGCGAGAAGAAATGAAGGCCAAGAACATCAGCCGGACGCGATGTGCTTGCGGCGATTTCATTCACATCTAAGTAGGAGGTGTTGGACGCCAAGACAGCCCCTTTTTTGCAAACGCGATCCAGCTCGGCGAAGATCGTTTTCTTCACACCCATCTCTTCAAAGGCGGCCTCGATCACAAGATCTGCATCGCCTAGCGCCTCGTAGCTATCTGAGGCGCGGAAGCGTCCCGCCATGATCGCATCGAATTTCTCGTTAGTGAGTTTGCCGCGTTTGACAGAGCCTTGCAGAATATCAGACACACGCTCTGCACCAGCCTTCGCCGCATCAGCGTCGCGCTCAATCATCGTCACATCAAGCCCTGAAAGCAGTGCGGCTACGGCGATGCCTGCACCCATGGTGCCACCGCCAATGACGCCAATCGCGCTCACTTCGCGCGGTGCGACACCTTTGAGTTCGGGCAATTTGGACACGGCACGTTCGTTAAAAAAGGCATGCACCATCCCTTCACGCTGTGGCGAATTGAGGAGCGCCATGAACAGGTTGCGCTCATGCTCCAGACCCGCGTCAATTCCTTTGTGGCACGCGCCTTCAATTGAACGAATTGCCGTTGCTGGCGCAATCTGCCCGCGCCCGCGTTTCATTGCAGCTTCATACGCAGTGTCAAAATCAACCACCTCAGGACGTGGCATTTGACCGACAGGGCGTGGACCAAGACCCGCGTCTAGAATGCGCTGCGCGTAGGCTAGTCCGATAGCTTCAACCTCGCCCTCTTCCACCTCATCAAGGATACCTAGCTCTAGCGCTTCAGGGGCGCTGACGTGACGCCCTGATGTGATCATCTCGATCGCTTTGTCAGCCCCGACGAGACGCGGTAAACGTTGTGTGCCACCCGCGCCCGGCAAAATCCCCAAGTGCACCTCAGGCAGACCAACCTTGGCCGAGGGCACAGCGATGCGGTAATGCGTTCCAAGCGCGACCTCTAGCCCGCCACCCAGCGCAGTGCCGTGAATCGCGGAAATCACTGGCAGAGGACTACGCTCGATCCGCGTACATACGCCAGGCAAGCCCGGCTCCAACAGCGGTTTGCCGAACTCCTTAATGTCCGCACCTGCAAAATAAGTTCGCCCAGCGCCGACAATCAGCACTGCTTTTGCTTCACTTTCAGCGCGTTCCAGACCCGCAATCAAACCGCTACGCACAGCATGTCCTAATGCATTCACAGGTGGATTATTCGCGCGCAAGACTGCGATATCGCCCTTCAGTTCATACTCAATTGCGTTGCTCATCGTAGGTCCTTTCGGCAAAGGTGTTCGCGTGACAGCTTGCAACACCTCGCGCCGTTCGTCACCACGTTCCAGCTCGCATGAACGTAGCGTCACGCATTCGGGCAAACCCGCTTTAACATATCTGCTTTAAGTCCGCAGCTTTGCGTTCTTATAGTGGCGCGATCAAAACGCGGCCCTCCTACAACAGAAAGCGCATCTTGCATGGATATCCGATATACTGAAAGCGGCGATATATCAGGGCTGAAACAGGTTCTTGACCAAACAAAGCTTTTCTCAAGCGACATGCTTGAGGGTATGGTCAAAGGGTTTCTTGACGGCGAAACCGATGATCTGTGGCTTACACTCGAAGTGCAGGGCGTCGCGCTTGGCTTTTGTTATGCCAATCCCGAGCAGATGACAGAAGATACGTGGAATATTTTGGCGCTTGCCGTCTCGCCTACGCTTCAAGGGAGCGGTGCGGGCACACAGCTGACTGAGCAAATGGAAGTGCAAATCGACGATCAAGGGGGCCGCATTGTGATCGTGGACACGTCCGGCACTGACGCTTTCGCAAAAACGCGCAGGTTTTATGAGAACGCCGGTTATATCGAAGAAGCGCGCATTCGCGACTTCTGGAGCAAGGGCGACGATAAGGTCACCTATTGGAAAGCGTTGAGCTAGCGATGATTTCCTACGTCACAGTCGGCGCAGATGACATTGCACGCGCGAAACGATTTTACGACGCGTTTTTGCCCGCACTTGGGTATGAGCTAAAAGAAGGACCAGAGGGACTAAGCTATGCGCTGCCCGTCGCGCCGGGCCAAACCATCCTTCTGCCGGATTTTTACGTAAAACCAACATTCAACGGTGCACCCGCATCGGCAGGCAACGGCACGATGGTCGCGTTTGAAGCGCGCAATCAAAACCAAGTACGCACCCTTCATTTAGCAGTACTCGCCGCAGGTGGGGCTGACGAAGGCCAACCCGGTTTTCGCGCTTCTTACGGGCCGCATTTCTACGTCAGTTACTTGCGTGATCCCCAAGGCAACAAAATCGCAATCTTTTCCTGCGATCCCGATGAACCCGGACGCGACGCAGTTTAACCAGCGACCATCAGACCTTCAGCTTTAAGCCTTGCATGACATTCATCCAGTGATTGCCACGCGCGTTCAATTAACGTGTCAATTTCTGATTCATTAATCACCAAAGGCGGCGAAATGATCATCCGATCGCCTACGTGGCGCATCACCAGATTGTTGGCAAAGCACCGCTCGCGGCAGATGAAACCAACGGTGCCTGTGTCGGACTTAAACGCTGCACGGCTTTCCTTGTGCGGCGTCAGAACCAGCGATCCCATCATCCCAACAAGGTTCGCTTCGCCCACAAGCGGATGCTCCAACATCGTGTCCCATTTCTGCTTGAGATAAGGGGTCGTCTGTTCACGCACGCGCGTCACGATACCCTCTTCATCAAGGATGCGCAGGTTCTCCATAGCAACGGCAGAGGCTACGGGATGACCAGAATAAGTATAGCCGTGATTGAACTCGCCCGAATTGATCACGCCTGCAATTTCATCGGAGATAATCGAACCACCAATCGGCTGATAACCAGAACTCAGGCCCTTAGCGATCGTCATAATGTCAGGGCGAATGCCCATGGTGGTCGAGCCGAACCAATTGCCAGTGCGTCCAAAGCCGCAAATCACCTCATCCGCGATCAAGAGGATTTCATACTTGTCACAAATACGCTGGATCTCGGGCCAATAGGTCGAGGGCGGTACGATAACACCGCCTGCGCCTTGCACAGGTTCTGCAATAAAGGCTGCGACGCGGTCGATCCCCATTTCCTCAATCGCTTGCTCTAACTCTTGCGCACGCATCAAACCGAATTCTTCAGGGTTCATATCACCGCCCTCTGCCCACCAATTGGGTTGGCCGATGTGATGTATATCGGGGATTGGCATTCCACCTTGCGCATGCATCCCGCTCATTCCGCCTAGGGAACCTGAGCCAACAGAAGAGCCGTGATAGGCATTGTGGCGCGAGATTATCACCTTCTTGGACGGCTTGCCTTTCATATCCCAATAGGTACGCACCATGCGGATATTGGTGTCATTCGCCTCTGATCCGGACCCTGCATAAAAGACGGTGTTCATTCCCTCTGGCGCGAGTTCTGCAATACGCTGGCTAAGAGCGATCACAGGCACATGGGTCGTCATGAAAAACGTATTGTAATACGGTAATTCGCGCATTTGACGCGCCGCAACATCAGCCAACTCTTCGCGCCCATACCCAACATTGACGCACCATAGACCCGCCATGGCATCTAGGATTTGATTGCCCTCAGAATCGCACAACATGACGCCATCAGCGCCGGTGATAACGCGCGCACCTTTGGCCGCGATCTCATCGCCCGTCGTGAAGGGGTGCATATGATGTGCAGCATCAAGGGCCTGTAGATCGGCCGTCGGCATGTGATTGGTAATCGCGTTCATCGGGGCGTTCCTTCTTTGGGCAAACGACATCTCACTGACCATATGGGTTAACTCAGTCTAATCAATCAACACAATAAAAACTTGCGACTCTTTCCAGCGCATGAAAACAATATTCCCCAGACTGCTACGCATCACAAAAGCAGCGACTAAATTTTCTTAGGGAGTTCCACTCATGAAAAAACTAATGCTCGCCAGCGCGACGCTTGCACTGATCGCAGGAAGCGCCACAGCCGAAGAAGTCCGCGTTTACAACTGGTCCGACTACATCGACGAAGCGCTCTTGGAGAAGTTCGAAGCCGACACAGGCATAAAACTGATCTATGATGTGTTCGACAGCAACGAATTGCTTGAGACAAAGATGCTCGCGGGCGGTTCCGGCTATGATGTCGTCGTCCCTTCTGGCACATTCTTGCAGCGCCAGATCACCGCGGGTGCGTTCCAGAAGCTCGACATGTCCAAACTGCCAAACATGGGCAACATGTGGGACGTCGTGTCCTCGCGCACAGAGCAGTATGATCCCGACAACGCATACTCCATCAACTACATGTGGGGCACGACTGGTATCGGCGTGAATCTCGGTAAAGTGAAAGAAGCGCTCGGCGACGATGCACCTATCGATTCACTCGAACTGGTTCTGAACCCTGACAATATGGCGAAACTGGCCGAGTGCGGCGTTCATATGCTGGACGCGCCTGCGGAAATGATCCCAATGACGCTGAAGTTCCTCAGCGAAGACCCAGACAGCCACGACCCCGATGTGATTGCCAAAGCAGAACCGGTTCTGACCGCTGTGCGCCCGCACATCCAGAAGTTCCACAGCTCTGAGTATATCAACGCACTTGCCAACGGCGATATCTGCGTGGCCATCGGTTGGTCTGGTGACATCCTGCAAGCGCGTGATCGTGCAGCGGAAGCTGAAAACGGCGTCGAAATCGCATACCATGCCGCCAAAGAGGGCGCGCAAATGTGGTTCGATCAGATGGCAATTCCTGCGGACGCTCCAAACCCAGATGCTGCGCACACGTTCCTGAACTTCATCATGGACGCGCAGAACATGGCCGATGCGTCGAACTACGTTTACTACGCAAACGGCAACCTCGCGTCCCAGCCTTTGCTTGAAGAAGACGTGATCGGCGATCCTGCGATCTACCCTGATGCAGCTACACTTGAGAACTTGTTCACCACAACGCCTTACCCACCAAAAGTGCAGCGCGTCGTCACGCGTATGTGGACCAAGATCAAGTCTGGTACCTAAGCCAACAAACGCCCTCGCGCTCTAGATGACGCGGGGGCTTTTCTATCTGCGGAGGTCACCCTAATGGCGCAAGAAGCTTTATTTGAACCTTGGAACGATCCCAACGAGCCCCCTCTGATACAATTCAAGAACGTCACCAAAAAATTTGGCGATTTCACGGCCATCGACGATCTTACACAAGACATTTACGCCAAAGAGTTCTTCGCCCTGCTCGGCCCGTCCGGCTGTGGCAAAACCACGATGATGCGCATGCTGGGTGGATTTGAAACGCCTACGTCTGGCACAATCCTGATCGCAGGTCAGGACATGAACAATGTCCCCCCCAACAAACGAGCTGTGAACATGATGTTCCAAAGCTACGCATTGTTTCCGCACCTCTCGATCTATGAAAACATCGCCTTCGGGTTACGCCGCACCGACATGGCCAAAGGCGCGATTGATGCACGCGTGCACGAAATGCTCAAACTTACGCGTTTGGAAAAATTCGCCCAGCGCAAACCGCATCAAATCTCTGGCGGTCAGCGCCAACGCGTCGCCCTCGCGCGCTCCCTCGCTAAAGCGCCCAAGCTGCTCTTGCTTGATGAACCACTAGGCGCATTAGACAAAAAACTGCGTCAGGACACGCAGTTCGAGCTGATGGATATCCAAGAAAAAACCGGCACGACCTTTGTGATCGTCACGCATGATCAGGAGGAAGCGATGACCGTTGCCTCCCGCGTCGCTGTGATGGACGAGGGCCGCATCATCCAAGTCGCGACCCCCGATGTGATCTATGAGGCACCAAATTCCACATACGTCGCGGATTTCATTGGCGATGTGAACCTGATCAAGGGCACGGTTGAACTGCGCATTTCAAGCGCGCCTGTAAAAGACCCCGAAACAGAGGTAGTCGCTGAAGACATCATCGACGACACCCCAAATCCACAGCCAAACAAACTGGGCGAATGGATACACGATACGCTTCTCTCGCCCATTATCGGAGAACGCATCGAGCCGATCAAACGCCTCCCTCCGCCCAGCACGGCTGAGTTGGCCGCCTCGCAAGAGAAGATGCAAACTGCCCAAGACGGCGGCCTTTTGCTCAATTGGTCTGACAAGAACCCCACGATTATTGTAAGCAATGGAGATGAGACGAAAGACGGCGCAACGCTCACATTTGCGATCCGTCCCGAGAAGCTCAATATCTCTAAAACCAAACCCGACGCGCCCAATTCGCTACAAGGTAAAGTCATCGATATCGCTTATCTCGGAAATGTGTCGACTTACTATGTCGAACTCATTGGTGGACAAATGATTAAAGCGCAGATGGCCAACGCTCGTCGCCTCGCGCGCCGCGATATCACGTGGGAAGACGACGTTTGGGTTAGCTTCACAGACACCGCTGGTGTCTTGCTGGAGCACTAAGATGCGCCGTTTTTCCCTCATCGCTGTGCCGTATATTTGGCTCCTCGCGTTATTTCTCATCCCTTTCCTAATTGTCCTCAAGATCTCGCTCAGCGACGCCGCTCTAGCGATCCCACCTTACACACCACAACTCGATTTTGCGGGCGGCTGGGATGCGGTCAAAACCTTCTTCGCTGATCTCGACTTCGAGAACTTCGAGTTCCTCACGACTGATGATCTATATTGGAAAGCTTACCTGTCCAGCCTCAAAATCGCGCTCATCTCAACGGGTTTCACACTGCTCATCGGCTACCCCATCGCCTATTCCATGGCACGCGCAGCCCCTGAATGGCGTCCAACATTGCTGATGCTGGTAGTCCTGCCGTTCTGGACAAGCTTCCTGATCCGCGTCTACGCATGGATGGGCATCCTATCCAACGAAGGCTTGCTCAACCAGTTCCTACTTTGGAGCGGCCTTATCTCCGAACCTCTAACGATCCTCAACACCAACGCAGCCGTCTACATCGGCATCGTTTACACATACCTACCTTTCATGATCCTGCCGATCTATTCAGCGCTTGAAAAGATGGACGACAGCTTGCTCGAAGCCGCGGAAGACCTCGGCTGCTCGCGCACATCCGCCTTCTGGCTGGTGACTATCCCACTTAGCAAAACAGGCATCATTGCGGGCTGTTTCCTTGTCTTCATCCCGACGCTGGGCGAGTTCGTTATCCCGTCGCTCTTGGGCGGTTCACAAACCCTGATGATCGGCAAGGTCCTCTGGGAAGAATTCTTCAACAACCGTGACTGGCCCGTGGCCTCCGCAGTGGCCATCATCCTGTTGTTGATCCTCATCATTCCAATCATTCTGTTTCAACGTAACGAGCAGAAGCAACGGGAAGCGGAGGACCAATGAGCAATTCACCTGTCTCCCTATTTCCAAAAATATCCCGGGGGTGCGGGCGCA